>Ga0209211_10003260_pt1 | contig 26775 bp, 33 predicted proteins | sample RifGroA2_FD_183992 | JGI IMG/M metagenome (GOLD analysis project Ga0209211, IMG submission 183992) | Groundwater microbial communities from Rifle, Colorado, USA - Groundwater A2 (SPAdes) (version 2) | ecosystem: Environmental > Aquatic > Deep subsurface > Groundwater | place: Rifle, Colorado...
CAATCGAACCTTCTTCCTCACAATGGGGAGTACCCACTTCAACCGCTCCTCCTTAATGGTTTGTGCCATATGTATCGACATTTCTCTATTCTAGAGAAAACCGCCATATGTGTGTGCACATTACCGGCGCCCCTTGACACCGAATTTCATACATGCTATGCTCACGCAATCAAATCCAGCGCTGATCCAGAGAAGTGAGGATCGAGCTTCCACTCCAGCCCACTGCACTTGATACATTAATAAGATTATTTCTCATTGCCATGCAAACAGGAACAATTGCCCGTCTCACTGATAAGGGTTTCGGGTTCATCAAGCGAGAGGGACAGGAGAGAGATCTCTTTTTCCATTCCAACGAGCTCGTCGGCGTTACGTTCGACGAACTTCGCGAAGGTGACAAGCTGACTTTCGAGGTCGCGGAAAGCCCGAAGGGGCCGAACGCCATCAAGGTCAGCCGAGCCGCTTAAGACTTAACAGTCTAAACACAAAGCGCCACGTCTGACGTGGCGCTTTGTGTTTGCCGTGCGCGTGGTTACGGATATACTGAACAATACAAGATTATGAATATATTTATTATAGGTTTTGGGAATATGGGGCAGGCAATAGCGCAGTCTTTGCGTAAGGCGCAATTACGCTACGACATTTCCGCATCGAGCCTTGATGTCGCGGATTTTGAGAAAACTACGTCCATTCTTTCTGCAAAGCCTGATAATTCCTATATCACCCTGAAGGACGCGAATGCTGTTATTCTCGCTGTGAAGCCGCAAGATTTAGAAACGGCGGCAAAGGAGACTAAAGATAAAATCCAAAAGAACGCAATCCTTGTTTCTATCGCTGCCGGTGTCACCATCGCGAAGATACGCAAACTCTTCGGGCGCGGCAAAATTGTGCGGGTTATGCCCAACATCGGGCTCTCCGTGGGGCAGGGAATTTCAGCTTGGAAAAGTTCGAGGCTGTCATCCACGGACGAGAAAAACGCGCGGCAATTACTCAACGACCTTTCCGAGAATTTCGAGGTGAATAAAGAAGAATTGATTGATGCCGTGACGGCCATTTCTGGAAGCGGGCCTGCCTATTTCTTTTTGTTCGCGGAAGCCCTGGAGAAATCAGCCACGGCGCTTGGTCTAGGCGAAAAAGATGCCCGCGCGCTTGTGGAAAAGACTCTCTCCGCTTCCGCGTCTTTGCAGAAAGGAGCGAGCTACGAAGCGCTGGTGAGAAAAGTTGCTTCGAAGGGCGGTACGACTGAAGCGGCGCTCCGCGTTTTTAAGAAGCGCGGCCTTTCACGCATTGTAGAAGAAGCAGCAAAGGCGGCCTTTAATCGCGCTCAAGAATTGAATGAAAAGTAATATTTCACAGCTTAAGAAAACAAAGGCTGCAAGCACGGAGCTTGGCCTCTTGAGTCATGCGGTACGAAACGCGGTGCTTCTTGATATCGCGCAGGCGCTGTGGAGCGCGCGGTACCAGATCTTAAATGCTAATAAGCGCGACCTTTCCCGCTTTGTGGGAGCCGAAACCATGCGTCAGAGACTTGAATTGAAAGCTCCTAAACTGGAAACGTACATAAAAGGCATAAGGCGCGTTGCCGAGCTATCGGACGCATTGGGAAAGATACTGGAGGAAAGAACGAGGCCGAACGGCCTCCACATACAAAAAGTGAGCGTCCCGCTGGGAGTAATCGGAGCCATATATGAATCTAGGCCTGAGGTGACCATTGACCTTGTCGCGCTCGCGCTAAAAACAGGGAACGCTGTCGTACTAAAAGGCGGAAAAGAGAGCTATCTTACCAACCGCGCAGTTGTAGAATGCATTCATGCTGTTTTGAGGGCGCACGGAGTATCTTCGAACGCGGTTTTTCTTGTTGACCCGAAAAGCGACTGGAAAAAAGAATTGCTGAACGCCCACGGACTCATCGACCTGCTCGTCCCTCGCGGAGGAGCCGGATTAATATCGTTCGTGCGGGAAAATGCTCGAATACCGATTATCGAGACGGGAGCGGGCGTTTGCCACATACTCGTAGACGAATCGTACGACGCTGGAAAGGCGATGCCGATAATTGTCAATGCTAAAGTCCAAAGTCCAAGCGTGTGCAACGCGCTTGATTCGCTAGTGGTGCATGAGAAAATCGCGCCGCGTCTTTTGCCGCTCTTGGGCGCGGCTCTAGCAAAATACGGCGTAGAAATTCTCGCCGACCCTCCGGCATTCAAGCTCTTGAAACGCACGCTCTCGCCGAAATTGCTCAAAAAAGCGAGTCCTTCTGATTTTGGACGAGAATTTCTGTCTCTTAAGATGGCGGTCAAGACAGTCAAGAATTTTGAGGAAGGTCTTGCATTTGTGAAAAAACACACATCGTCGCATACGGAGGCGATTCTTACGGAGAATGAAGAACACGCGCGTACGTTCTTGAGCGACATTGATGCGGCTGTCGTGATGCACAACGCATCCACCAGATTCACAGATGGCGGAGAATTCGGCATGGGAGCGGAAGTCGGCATCAGCACGCAAAAGCTCCACGCACGCGGTCCTATGGGCATTGACACTCTTACGAGTTATAAATGGATTGTGCGCGGGAACGGCCAGTTCCGTGAAATGTCTTAGTGGCTTTAGCGCGATACAATGTATAAAAGAATCATAATAAAAATAGGCACAGGGGTAATTTCCAAGAAAGGAGGGAAGCTTAATCCGCGCATTCTCAAACTGCTGGTGGATCAGTGCGCGGAAATTCGTAAAAGCGGCATTGATGTAATTATAGTAACTTCCGGCGCCGTAGGAACCGGCAGAGGGCTTATCACAATAGAGGATGGAACAGACAGCGTCGTCAAAAAGCAAGTGTATGCGGCAGTGGGACAGGTGAAGCTTATGAGCATATACGCGAAATATTTCGCCAAGCACGGGATTTTCTGCGCGCAGATTTTGGCGACCAAAGAAGATTTCCGCGACAAGGAGCACTACCAGAACATGAAAAATTGCATGGAGAATCTTTTGCGGGACAACGTTATTCCCGTCGTCAACGAGAACGACGCGGTCGCCGTCGCCGAACTTGTGTTTACCGACAATGATGAATTATCTGGGCTGATAGCACAGCAACTCAACGTAGATGGTGTGATACTTTTGACGAGCGTCGATGGAGTGTTTGCCGGGAATCCCAAAGATAAGAATGCGAAAGTAATATCGGAAATTCAATATTCAGATATCGCGTCTTTTGAGAAGTATTTGATGCCGGACAAAACTGAGTTTGGAAGGGGCGGAATGCCGATGAAATTCAAGGTGGCGAAAGAACTCGCGGAGAAGAGAATTACAACGCATATAGCGAATGGCCTCACTCCCGGCGTCTTATCGGATATCCTTAAGGGGAAATCAGTCGGAACGAAATTCCTTCCGCTAAAAGAATAATAAAGTTAACAAACATACTTACAAACTTGAGGATGTAAGGATGTTTTTTTGAAGTCACGGAAACTGCCCTCGCTTTTCTTGTTTTCTTATTCCAGTGTTTTGCAAAATACTGGAATAAGAAAAGGCAGCAGGACCAATCAAGGTGTGGATATCGCTCGTCGGCTTGCGTGCTTGGCATTATAAAATGTAGTACACTGACGCGATGATACGGGTAGCTATTAACGGTTTCGGACGTATCGGGCGCGGATTCACGCGAACCGTTCACGGAAAGAAAGATATAGAAATAGTGGCAATCAACGACCTCGCGCCCGCGGGCAATCTTGCTTATCTCCTGAAATACGACACTGTATATGGAAGGGCGCAGTTCTCTGTTGAGGCCGGAGAGAACGCGATCATTATAGATGGAAAGAAGATTCCCGTGCTTGCCGAAAAAGACCCCGCGAAATTGCCTTGGCGAGATCTGAAAGTCGACATTGTTCTTGAATCGACAGGATTCTTCACGAACGCCGAAAAGGCACATGCTCACATTGACGCCGGGGCTAAACGAGTGGTCATCTCGGCTCCGGGGAAAGGCGAGGGTGTTGAGACTATTTTGCTCGGTGCCAATGAAGAAAAATTCGCGACTTGCCAAATAAGCTCTAATGCGTCATGCACCACAAATGCGGTAAGTCCGGTAATAGGCATATTAGATGCGGCCATAGGAATCGAACGAGCTATACTCAACACAACTCACGCCTATACCGCCACACAATCGATAGTAGACGGAATTGCCCCCGATGATTTTCGTCGAGGTCGCGCGGGAGCGATGAATATGGGGCCATCGTCTACTGGCGCCGCGAAAGCGACAGCACTCGCGTATCCTCAATTGAAGGGAAAATTTGACGGTATAGCCGTGCGTGTTCCGGTCGTGTCTGGTTCAATCGCCGACATCACTTTCGTGGCAAAAAGAGCGACTTCTGTAGAAGAGGTAAATGATGCCTTGCGTTCTGCCGCAAAAACCGATCAATGGAAGACAGTATTTGCCATTACGGAGGAACCGCTAGTATCCTCAGATATTTTAGGATTGCCATTCGGTTCTATCGCGGACTTAGCAATGACTCGCGTCGTCGATGGAACATTGGTAAAAGTTCTCGCGTGGTACGACAACGAAATGGGCTATGCGCATACTCTTTTAGCACATATTAGGAAGGCCGCGAATAATCTTTAACTCATGCGAATTTACATTGCTTCGGATCACGGCGGGTTCGAGCTAAAGAGCAGTCTCAAGGCTTTTCTAAAAGAGAAACCAGGATTTGAAATTGAGGATTGCGGGGCGCATGCCTTTAATGCCGATGACGATTATCCAGAAATAATTGCGCGCGCGGCGCGCAAACTCTCTGCGGACACTCTCGCCGGGAAAGACAGTCGCGCAATCGTCGTCGGAGCGTCGGGCCAGGGAGAAGCAATCGTCGCAAATCGATTCAAAGCCGTACGCTGTGCCACATATTATGGGTCTGCAGGAGAGCAAAAAGATATGAGCGGGAAAACATTGGATATGATTGCATCCACGCGCGAACATAATAATTCCAACGCGCTCTCGCTCGGAGCGCGATTCTTGACTGTTGAAGAGGCGAAGCGAGCGGTTGAAAAATGGCTTAAAACCGAGTTTTCCGGGGAGGAACGCCACGCGCGAAGAATCAAGCAGATTGACGAAGTATCATAAGCTAAATGGAAATAGAAATTACTCCGACATGCGTACCGAATGACGCGGAATCACTTGCGACTGGGGCGGATGCGATTCGCGCCTACGCAAACAGCATTCACGTTGACGTAACTGATGGACTTTTTGCTTCGGCTATCACATGGCCGTACGTGAGAAGGGGAGAATTCGGAGAATTCAATCTTACGGGAACACGCGGTCTCACGACAGAGATTCACCTGATGATTCAGAATCCGCGCGCGCTCGGAGTTGAGTTCGCGCTCGCTGGGGCAGAAAGAATTCTCGGGCATGTGGAAGCATTCACATCCCCCGATGAGGCATCGGAAGCACTTTCGGCATGGAAAAAAAACGGGGCGCAAGAAATCGGTCTCGGCGCCCTTCTCCTCACGCCGCTTGAATCGTTGGCACCCCTTGTCCCTCTCTGCGATGCCGTACATCTAATGACCATAGCTTCTATCGGAACACAGGGGATTCCCTATGACGCGCGCGGCGTTGCGCGCATAGCCGAATTTCACGCGCGATTTCCCGGTACCCTAATCAGCGTTGATGGCGGGGTTGCGGAATCAAACATCGCGGACCTCGTCCGCGCCGGAGCGCGGCGCTTCGGCGTTGGCTCCGCGCTCTCAAAAGCCAAAGAACCTGCCTCCGCATACGCGCGCTTGAAGGCGCTAGCCGAATCCGCGATCGTCTAGTAATCTAAGGGGCTATGAAGACAATATTGCTCATACACGGCCCAAATCTGAATCTCCTCGGCGTGCGCGATGCGCACCTCTATGGTACAAAAACTCTTCGCGATATTGAGGCCTTGGTACGAGAGACCGCCGAGACATTGAGATACGAGGTGCTGGCATTTCAATCTAATCATGAGGGCGCAATAGTAGATTTTCTCCAGAAAGAGAGTCCGAAAGCAGATGGAATCATCATCAATCCCGGTGCCCTCACGCACTATAGCTACACATTGTACGACGCGCTCCGAGACACTAAGCTTCCGGCAGTTGAAGTGCATCTTTCCGACATCAATTCCCGCGAGGCGTGGAGGCGCGTTTCTATCACAGCGCCCGCATGTATCGCGCAAATCTCCGGCAAGAAGGAAGCAGGGTACGTGGAGGCGCTGGAACTACTTCATAAGAATTTGCGATAACCGCGAGAATACAGGAATTTGCAAGCATCAATTTGCAATTTGCAAAGAATATCCAAATAACAAAAGCCAAACATGAAATACGATTTGGAGGAGCGCGTTGCAAAGTTTGGAGAGGATATTATTGATTTCTCGAAAGTTGTCGCGAAGAACGAAATTACAAAACCGCTCGTAAATCAAATAGTAAGATCCGGGACGAGTATAGGCGCGAATTATATGGAAGCGAATGAAGCAAGTTCTAAAAAGGATTTCCGAAACAAAATTAAGATTTGTTGTAAAGAGGCAAGAGAAACGAAACATTGGTTGCGAATGATAGCGCGTGCTGATGAAAAAATGATACTATCATGCAAACTGCTATGGAAAGAGGCCGACGAACTGAATAAAATATTTGGCAGTATAGCTCGTAAATCCATTGATATTTCTTGAAAATTATGTTTTGTAAATTATTTGCAAATTGTCAAATTGAGATTTGATTTTATGTCCTTCTCCGCTCATACAAAGCTCACTGCCGTTATTGGAAACCCGATAGGGCATAGTTTAAGCCCGCTTTTGCACAACGAAATATACGTCCGCGAGGATATTGACGCGGTTATGCTCGCGTTCCAGAACCAGAGCATCATCGAGCTGGTACAGGCAATACGCGCGCTTCCGATTCATTTGACCGCTATCACTCTGCCGCACAAAGAGTCAGTCATTCCTCTTTTGGACGAGGTGGACAAAAAGGCGCTCGCAATTGGTTCCGTGAATACTGTTGTTAACACTGGCGGTAAACTCAAGGGCTACAACACCGATGTCGTTGGTATCGCGGTCGCGCTTAAAGACACGCCGCTCAAAAGTAAGAGCGTGCTTATTTTCGGTGCGGGCGGAGCCGCGCGCGCCGTTGCGTATCACATGAAAGAATGCGGAGCGAAAATTCACAGCTACGACAGGGCGCTCAAGAAAGCGCAAACTTTGTGCGAGAAATTTGGAGGCACTGCATTGGAGCTTGATGCACTGAACGGCGCACAATTCGATGTCATCGTCAACGCATCTCCAGTGGGACTCCATCCCAATATCGATGCCACACCCGTGCCTAAGGAGATGATTCGTAAGGGAGGAATCGTCTTTGACCTCGTCTACAATCCGCTTGAGACACGTCTCATGCGCGAGGCAGTCGAAAGGGGGGCGCAGGCAATTTCCGGCCTCACGATGCTCGTGGAACAAGCGCTCGAACAAGAGCGCCTGTGGCTCGGGCGGGAAATCGGCAACGCGCCGTACTACGTGCTTTTGGAGAGGGAGTTGAACAAAATGAATCCAAGGTGAGACCTTTCAGACCTTGCGGATTTTGATCTCTTGCGAATTCTTGAGGTGACTCCTCACCAGCGGGGGAGGTGTTTCCTCGGGAATTCGGCGGTCTCCCCGGCGTTTCTTACTACGGACTATGTACTACTAACTACAGACTACTTCGGCTTGACAGGGGGGGTTCTCATTATGATAACGGTCGGCTGTGTTTTCGATTCATAATCAAGAGGGGGTCACATGACAGATCCAAAAGTAGTAGAGTACATCGCCAAGCTTTTCATGGAGAGCTTGGCGCCAGAGCAGTTGGCGCAACTCAATGCCAGGGCTAAGGCAGCTCCGGAGGAAATGGCAACCATTATCCAAGAGACACTGGTTGTCGATTCCGGCAGAGCGTCACTGGTCTTTGGTAGGGCAGTGTTTATAGATGTCAACCGTGCACTAGCCGAGAGCCTCGTTCAGTATTACCAGAGGATGGAGGTCGGCTGACCACGGAGGCCGGACTAAGCACAAATACACTTGCTTAGTCCGGCCCTTCGATTTTATCTGAGTAAATCTGTGGGTTTGAGCGCCACACATCAAGTGGTACACTAATTCAACGGCAGAGCCGCATATTTCATATGGGCGTTACAATCATCAAGAAAATGCCATCGTCCGACGAAATAATCGCTCGTCATCCGCTTTCTGCACAGGGAGAAAAGAACGTGGAGAAAGACCGCAAGGAGATTTGCGACATTTTGACCGGGCGCGACAAGCGTCTGCTTTTCATAATCGGCCCGTGTTCCGCGTGGCCGAGCGAGGCCGTTCTTGAATATGCGAAACGCCTCAAGAAACTTTCCGAGGAACTCAAAAGCTCTCTCAAAATAGTGATGCGCGTGTACATTCAGAAACCGCGCACTATCAAGGGTTGGCTCGGGCCGGTCAATCAGCCCAATCCGCTCGAGCCCGCCGACATTGCCCTCGGCATTGAATACTGCCGCGACATGATGGTTAAAATTGTTGAAATGGGATTACCCATCGCCGATGAAGCGCTCTTCACGCACAACTCAAAAGGGTTTGCGGAGCTCCTCTCGTGGATAGCTATCGGTGCGCGAAGCGTTGAAGACCAGGAGCATCGGATTTTTGCCTCGGGGCTTGAATGTCCGGTAGGTATGAAAAATTCTACCTCGGGCTCGATTGATGTCGCAGTGAATGCGATAGTCGCCGCACAGCACAAGCATGTAGCTGTGATAGACGGATACCAGGTGGAGACGCACGGAAATCCGTATGCGCATCTTGTGCTTCGTGGTGGAGAAACTGGTCCAAACTACGGTGCTGAACACATCCATAAAGCTAAAGCGTTTTTCGAGAAGCACAAAGTAAAGAATCCCTCCATCATAATTGATGCAAGCCACGATAATTGTGTTGTGAATGGAAAGAAAGATTGCACGATGCAAACAACTATCGTGAAAGAAGTACTCGCGACCATGCGGGTTCACGATGACTGCCGGCATCTGGTGAAGGGTTTTATGGTGGAGAGTTTCCTTAAAGAAGGGAACCAAAAGGTGGACTCGCTCACTGAAGAAACGATTGACCGTGAAGGGCTTTCAATTACCGATCCGTGTTTGGGCTGGGAGGCCACGGAGAAATTGCTTCGAGAGGTTCATAAAACCAATGGAAACTAAGACTATTTCTGCGAGTTTGGAAGGTGGCGCAGGATACTCTGTGTCTATTGGCTCTGGGCTAGAAAAAGAGTTGAAAGAAATCGCGAACCGCGAAGGAAAGAAGAGCCGAATTGTTGTCATTACCGATAGGAGCGTGGAGAAATTATTTGGCGAACAGATTGTGTCGACTCTTGAAGCCCCTGGAAAACCGGTCGAACTTTACAGTTTCTCGGAAGGGGAACGCAATAAAAATCAAAAGACGGTGACGACTCTCCAGCACGAGCTTCTGAATGGTCGATACGGGCGTGACACGCTTATTTTCGCGGTGGGGGGCGGAATTGTCGGAGATGTCGCAGGATTTGTCGCGGCGACATATATGCGCGGTGTTCCATATGTAAATGTTCCGACGACATTGCTTGCAATGGTAGACAGTTCCATCGGAGGAAAGGTCGGCATTGACACCAAGTACGGAAAAAATACCATCGGCAGTTTCTGTCTTCCTCGCGCCGTAATCATTGATATACAATATCTCGCGAAGATGCCGCGCGAACAGATAATTAACGGGCTTATTGAAGCGGTGAAAACTTTCATCACATCGGATAAAGATGCTCTCCCGCTTGTGGAGAAACTTAATCTTGATGAACCGCTTAAAACACCGGAAATTCTTCAGGAAATAATTTTCCGTTCCGTGAGTTATAAAGTAGGAGTCACGGGCCGAGACGTACGCGAGGGCAATGAGCGCATGGCACTCAATTTCGGCCACACTATCGGGCATGCAATTGAATTGCTTTCCGGCTACCGCTTGCCGCACGGATTTGCCGTGGGCTATGGGATTTTGGCCGAAGCGAAGATATCCGAATCGCTAGGCATACTTTCTGCTTCTGACTGCGCGGAATGCTTCAGGCATCTCGCGCGTCTTGGAATCGTGCCGGAAGATTTCCCGAGCTATTCGCCAGAGAAAATATTGGAAGCAACGCTAGGAGATAAGAAAACGCGCGGTGGTGTCCCGCGCTATATCCTGCTTGAAACCATAGGCAAAGTGCATCAAAAAGACGGGCAATTCGCGCATCCGGTTCCGGACGAGGTTGTGAGAAAAGCTCTTAAAAAATGCGCAGAAAAGCAGTAATTTGCAAATACCAATTTGCAATTTGGCAAACAAAATTACAAGAATCCAATCACCAAACAGCACATTTTGAGAATTGTAATTTGAAATTTCTTTGCAAATTGATCTTTGGGAATTGCAAATTTCCCACACAGATTGCGAATTGCCAAATTGAGATTTAGAGGTGAGGTTTAGGAATGTTATACTTCCAACAATGACAATTACAGATGTGGAAGTAAAAGCGATAGAGCTTAAGGCAAATGACATCCGACAGACGATTATCCGGATGCTCACCGCGGCTGGCTCGGGGCACACCGCCGGCCCCCTGGGGATGTCGGATATTTTTGCGGCGCTTTATTTTCACGTCTTGAAACACGACCCGAAAAATCCTGATTGGGCCGAGCGAGACCGCCTTTTTCTCTCCAATGGGCACATCGCGCCGGTGCTCTACGCTACGATGGCGCATTCCGGTTATTTTCCCGTTGAGGAATGCCTAACGCTTCGGAAATTCGGCTCCCGCTTGCAGGGGCATCCGGAGCGACATGCCTTGCCCGGCCTTGAATCAACTTCGGGCCCTTTGGGGAGCGGGATTTCGCAGGCAGCTGGTTATGCGTACGCCGCGCGGATGGACAGTCCGCCAGCCGGCGGATTTCGCGTATATGTCGCGACGTCGGATGGCGAACACGACGAGGGAAATTCATGGGAAGGGGCGATGTTCGCGTCCGCGAAAAAGTTGGGCAACCTCACGCAAGTGATTGACCGCAATTTTATTCAGATAGACGGCAATACCGAAGATGTTATGCCGCTTGAACCGTTCGGCGATAAGTATCGCGCGTTCGGCTGGCACGTGATTGATATAGACGGCAACGACATCAGGCAATTCGTCGCGGCGTGCGAGGAGGCAAAAACCGTCACGGACAAGCCGACTCTAATACACGCGCGCACGGTTCCCGGAAAAGGAATTAAATCCATAGAAAACGATTACCTCTGGCACGGCAAACCGCCATCCAAAGACGAGGAGGTTGTTTTTTTAGAAGAGTTATCTCTGGCCCGCGAAGCGTTGTTGAAAGCTGGAAAATAAATATGCACTCTACGAAAGATGGAAAAAACCACGTAATAATCCTCGAGAGAGGGGAGGATGTTATCCCCGCACTTGAGGAATACTGCGCGGAAAACAAAATTATTGCCGGAGTTTTCACTGGTATCGGAGCCGTCAACAATATTGAAATAGGGTATTACGATTTTGATAAACGAGAATATCATTTTCGCAAAGAGGAAGGAGATTTTGAGGTGGCTAGTATGAACGGCAATGTCGCGCTTTTCGATGGCAAGCCATTCATTCACGCGCATGCGGTACTTTCTCGGTGCGACAAGACCCTAGAGTGCATCGGGGCACATATCAAAACAGCTTCTGTCGCGGTGACTCTTGAAGTGTTCCTGACGGAGACGAAAGTTTCTCTTACTCGCAAACACAATGACTTTATAGGACTTAAGTTACTGCAGGTATGATTAACAAAGAAATGCATTTGCGCGAAGACTTATTCGAAGGCAAGGAGAAATCCCCGACTCGCAGTGGCTTCGGAAAGGGAGCTGTGGAGGCGGGAAAGGCCGATGAGCGAGTGGTCGTTTTGTCCGCTGATTTGGCTGAATCAACGCGCGCGGACGCGTTCCAAAAAGAGTTTCCGGAGCGTTTTGTTGAAGTGGGCGTGGCCGAGCAAAATATGGCTACGGTTGGGGCCGGAATGGCGGCATACGGCAAAATCCCGTTCATAACCTCTTACGCCACATTTTCACCCGGGCGAAATTGGGAGCAGATACGCACAACAATTGCCATCAATAACGTGCCAGTGAAAATCTGCGGAATGCATGCGGGGCTTCTAACGGGTCCCGACGGCGCGACGCATCAGGCGCTGGAAGATATCGCGCTCATGCGCGCCATGCCAAACATGATTGTAATTTCGCCCTGCGACGCGGAGGAGGGGCGAAAAGCGACGCTCGCCGCGGCAAAAAATGGCCTGCCAACTTACTTGCGTTTTGCCCGCGATAAGACTCCCGTAATGACCACTCCGGAAACACCGTTTGAAATTGGTAAAGCGCAGATATTCTGGAAGAGTAAAAATCCTAAAGTCGCGGTATTCGCGACTGGTCCGCTCGTGTACAACGCGCTCCTCGCGGCGCGCGAACTCGAGGGGCATGGAATAGGAACTGCTGTCGTCAATGTTCATACCATCAAGCCGCTTGATAAAGAGCTAATAGTTGCCCTCGCGCGCGAGACTGGCTCCGTGGTCACGGTAGAAGAACATCAAATCATGGGAGGGCTCGGGGGCGCCATCGCCGAACTTCTTGCGCGCGAATGCCCAACGCCCATCGAATTTGTCGGCATACAAGACAAGTTCGGTCAATCCGGCGAACCGAAAGAGTTAATGGAGCATTACGGCTTGGGTGTCTCGCACATATCCGCCGCAGTCAGCAAGGTTCTCGGCAGAAAATAAAAACGTAGGTATTCCGTGTGTCTACAATAATATACCATGGTATCAAACAGTAGGAAGAAAATAAAAGGAGTTATGTTTGACGATACTCCGATGGGGCTTTTGGAGGCGCTATTTGTTGCGGGCGGAATTTCTATTGCCTTATCATCCGCGCCCACTCTTTTTATTGCTCTTGCATCCGTGGGGTTCGCTCTAAAAGCGGACGACCGCGCGCAACGAAAAAAGGTTCAAAGCTCATTTGATTATCTGAAGCGTCATAAATACGTTGCTATAAAGTCATTTCCGCAAAAAACAACTGGCTCTGTGCTTACCGACAAAGGACGAAAACGGATAAAGCGCGTTTTATTGCGTCGAGCTCTTGAGTCACCGGTGAAGCGCCAGAAGAAATGGGACTGCAAGTGGCGACTCATTCTTTTTGACATATCGGTTGAAGAGCGCGCGAAACGCAATGCGTTTCGCGCGATGATTCGGCGTATTGGAGCAGTAATGTTGCAGAAAAGCGTTTGGGTTTATCCGTATGACTGTTCCGAACATATTGCTTTGCTAAGGCAGTTCTTTGATTTGCCCGAAGAGGCCTTGCGGCTTGTAGAAGCTCATTCCATCGGGGATGATCTAGCGTTGAGGAAACATTTTAAGTTACTCTGACGATTTGCCTACAAAATAGTACCATGGTATCAAAAAGTAGGCGGATAATACGAAAGATGGAAAATATGGGGACTAGATTGCGGTCATTTGGAAGTCCTTTGGGCGGTTGGTGTACAGCTCCTCTACCTGGCTTTCCGTGAGAAGCCCCGCTTGGGCGCCGACTCCTTGCACAACCCTCGAGGCGTTAATCATTCCGCGCAGGAGCGCCTCTTTGGGCGCGAGTCCTTTGATGATGCATGCAACGGTTGTTGAGGCGGTCGCATCTCCCGCTCCGGTGCGATTTACGGGCGGAGCTTTGTCGGGATACATTGGCGCATGATACACGCCGGAATCATCCATAATATAAGCCCCGTTTTGCCCGTCTGTGATTACCGCGATTTTCGGGCCAAGTTCACGGACGCTTGAAAGGAGCTTTTTCAAGTCGCTTTCTTTCGTTCCGAGAATTTGTTGGGCCTCTTCTCTGTTGCAGAAAAATATCTCCGACACGGCGTAAATATCTTTCAGTTCCTCAAGTTTTGAGCGAATCTGGAATGTTCCGGGCTGGAATGCCAGCTTGACGCCGTTTTCTTTTACATAGCGCGCGATGTCGCGCTGCATGTCATATGTGCCTTCCGCAAGCGATGTGAGATAAATCCATTTCGGCGGTTCGTCAAAGTGCGGAAGCGAACGCTCGAACAACTCGTGTTTGATGAGGATTGTGCGCTCTGCCTCGTATTGGAGGACGTAGTGGTAGTTGGTCTTCTGCCCGGCGTGTACCCCAACATACTCTGTCGCCACCCCTGCTTTCTTGAGTGCCTCCAAACAAGTCTTGCCATTGAGGTCATCGCCGAGTTCGGTCGCGACCGCGACTTGAAGCCCAAGTTTCGCGGCGGCGACGGCGGCATTCGGGCCGTTGCCAACTGCCGGAACTTCCGTCGCCGATTCAAACGGGATTTTCTGTCCGAACTTCACGCATAGCAAACAATTCTCGTGGTCCAAGTCGCACTCAACTTTCGCTTCCTTTAGTTTGATGAAGCAGTCTGTCACTATGTCGCCGAACGCGACAAAATCGTAGTCCATAGAAATAGTATAACAGAATTTCTTTAGTGGTAGGCAATACCTGCCAGAGGCAGGCAGGGACAATAGGAGAAAAAGGACAGCAAAAGTAAGAATGTTCAACACTCGGTGTTGAACAGTGTTGAACAAAAGAGGCAACTGTTAAATGTTAAACACTCGGTGTTGAACAAAAGGTGTTGAGCAAAAGGCAATAAGTGTGAAAGAACAGCAAAATGTTTTGGGGTACAAAAAAGCGAGCCCAGCAAAAGCTAGGCTCGTTCATGCTGGGCTGAAAAAGTTAGCCACCCAGCTGACCTTGCTAGTCGAGCTGATGCGGACTTTCTTTTTGTAGTTCTTCCTTTAGTATCCGTATCTTTATTTCGCCACTGATCCGCCCACCCAGAAGGTTCTGTCGGATTTTTATATCCGGAACTTCGGCCGGATGCCGCTTTTCTCTTATCACGGCCTCGAGCGCTTTTCTGCTCTTCTGGAGGTAGATTACGGCCAGGCGCAGATTCGGCGGTTTCTCGAACATTTCTCGCTCCGCCGTCTCGAGTAAACGAATCGTCTCCAACCACGGATCAAGTCGATTCGCCACCCATGTCATCAATGGCAGACCGAGAAAGCAGGCACCCAGAATCAATAACGCAACATTAATGAGCAGATACGCATTCATGCTTTTCTCCTTGCATACCAAGTCACCACACCGAGTACCGCCCCGGCGGGTATTTCTTGAATCAATGTTCAACTACTTGTACAAACCGACTGGCACTATCGCACATCAGAGAGAGAGTCAATGATAGCCACTGCCGTGGCTCGCAGACCGTCTACAGGTGCCGACCATCGACCGGTCGGCCAAGCGCAGACTGAACGCGGAAGAAATACCGAGGGCTCACCTCGACCACGAGAATTCCCGAGGAGACACCTTGCAAATGCCAAGGAGTCACCTCGGGAACTTCTGACCTTTGACTTTTGATTTTTGACTTTAATCCTGTATACTCTCGCCAATGTTAACTGTTGAAGTTGAAAAGCGAGAGATGAAAGAATCGCCGGAGGCACTTCGCAAGCGAGGCGCTATGCCCGCTGTTTTTTACGGCCCGAAAGAAGGCGCGACTGCAGTTGCGATAAATGCTCTGAAGTTTGACCGCGTCTGGCGCGAGGCGGGCGAAACGACAGTTGTTGTGCTCAAAGGCGTCGGCGAAGAAAAAGAGGCGCTCATTCACGATGTCCAATTTCATCCAGTCACCAGTTCCCTGCTCCACGCAGATTTTTATGTGCTTGAGAAAGGCAAGAAAATCAAAATCAAAGTTCCTCTTAAGTTCGTCGGTGTCGCTCCTGCAGAGAAGGCGGGAAACATCGTATCCAAAGTGTTGCACGAAATCGAAATTGAAGTTGCTCCCGCGGAACTTCCGCACAACTTGCCGGTAGACATATCCGTTCTTGCGAATGTCGGCGAACATATTACCGCAGAGCAGATAAAACTTCCTCCGAGCGCCGCTCTTATCACGCAAGCTGGCGATATAGTTGTAACTATAATCGAATTCAAAGAAGAGAAAATAGAGGAGCCGATAACGCCGGTCGCGGCGGAAGGCGCGCCAGTCGCTGGAGAGGCGGGCGCGGTTTCGGTGGCGGGAGCGGAAGCTGGAACGTCGAAGCAAGAGGCGGGAGACGCAAAGAAGGAAGTGAAGAAAGAGGCGAAGAAAGAGGCGAAGAAATAAATTCTGTAATCAGTTTCCGAGGAGACACCTCCCCCCTTGGGTGAGGATTCACCTCGGAAAGGAGTCTTTTGTTGTTATAATTACGCGATGCGGCATTCGCTCGCCAATTTTTTTGTTGCGTTTTCGTGCGCCATCTTTTTTATGCTCGCGCCGCTCGTGGCGCGAGCGGATGTAATTGCAAACCAACGCGCCGAATTAGAGAGGCAGTTGCGACTAATAGAGACAGACATTAAGGCTAATCAGGGTGTTCTCGCGGAAAAACAGAAACAGCGTGTTTCGCTTGAACGAGATGCCGCCATTCTTGATGCAAAAATCAAAGTGGCGAAGCTCGGCATCAAGGCTCGAGATATTGTTCTAAAGAACATCCAGAGCGGCATTAAGGATAAAGCAGATGCCATACGTTCATTAGACGGCAAGGTGGCGAATAGTCAGGATTCACTCGCGCAAATACTGCGGCGCACGCGGGAAATAGATGAGACTACGCCCGTGGAATTGGCGCTCGGAGGTTCCATAACCGACATTTTCAATGATATAGATGCGTTTCAAACAATACAGCGCGCGCTTGATTCATCGTTCAAGGAAATGGCCACAACGAGAATCGACCTCTCTTTTCGAAGAAGCGCGCTAGAGGAGCAACAGGAAGAAGAACAAGACCTGCGACAGCTCCAAGTTCTTCAACAGAGGTCTTTACAGAACGATGAAAAAGAAAAGAAGGAGTTGGTTCTAGCCGCGCGCGGACAGGAATCAATTTATCTTCAGCTTATCGCAGATAAAGAAAGGAACGCCGCCCAGATTCGCGCCGCACTGTTCGTGCTTCGCGACTCGACGGCGGTGGCGTTCGGCGACATTTTCTCATACGCGAAAGAAGCATCAGTGAAAACGGGCGTGCGCCCCGCGCTCATTCTCGGAGTTCTCGCGGAGGAAAGCAACTTGGGGACTAACGTAGGGACAGGGAACTGGAAAAAGGATATGCATCCGACCCGCGACCAGCCGGTGTTTGCAAAGATTACAGCGACTCTGGGACTTAATCCCGACACTCTGCCAGTTTCCAAAAAGCCATGGTACGGATGGGGCGGGGCGATGGGCCCGGCGCAGTTCATTCCATCAACGTGGGTGCTGTATCAAGACAGAATAGCGCGCGCGACAGGGCAGAATCCTCCGAATCCGTGGAACGCGCGCACGGCGACTTTTGCCGCGGCGATTCTTCTTATGGACAATGGCGCGGATAAGGGCACGCGCGCCACGGAGCGCCTCTCGGCGCTCCGCTACCTTGCCGGTTGGAAAAATGCCGGAAAGCCCGCCTATGCCTTTTATGGCGACGATGTGATGGAGTTGGCGGATAAGTTCCAGGGGCAAGTTGATATCCTAGAAGGAAAAAGAACGCAGTGACTATTCTAGTGGCGCCCGTGCTTATGGGAAGCGTTATGCGGAAGCGAGGCCTCCGCAATTCGGTTGCCGCTTTTGGGGTGGTGCTGGAGAAGAAAATAAAAATATTTGACAAGTGGTGGGGGGGGGTGCTATTAAGTATGCACATTCGCGGGATTGACTGCGAATCAACAGTGTGAGGAGGTAGCATGGCCGTACCCTGGAAACAAAAGTTAGCCCAGACCATGGACGCCATTGAACTGGCGAAAGGGTTGGCAAGGGCAATGGCAGAAGCCATGCCCAAGGGTGGGTGGTCTTTCAAGGTTCGTGCCCACGGGGTGCATATGGAATCCTACATTGGGTTGGAAGGACGTCTCGAGCTGAAGTATGAGGTATGTTCGGGCGAAGAGCTGAAAGAAATGTTTTACTTTCTCGCTCAGCTGACAGAAAAGACCCAGTGCCCGGTTGACGTATCGCACTATCGCGACATCGACCACCAATGGTCGTTTATCGCGAAACCTGGGGATACCCAAAGATTCATTGAAAGCCGCTTTGGCACTATATACCACTGGTAGTCGGAGGCTACCGCACGGACAATAACGGTTTCGAGTCCAGCTTGGAGCCGTTATTCCTTTTATACAGATACCTTGTAATTCTGCAAATTTTAATGTATTCTCCTTGGAATGAATCCCGTTAGAAGTCGCGGAAGTTATGGGCGATTTGGGAGTCATATTTGCAATACTATGCGTCGAACAATTAAAAACTTTAATCTCGAGTCGGAAGCGCAAGCTTCCTACTTCTAGCGGGATGAAAAAAGAAATCCATCCGGCGGATTATAGGCAGGTTATTTTTGATGATGCTACTTCGGGCAAGCGGTTTTTGATTGGGTCTACCGTGAAGACTGCGAAGACCGCGAAATTGGACGGCAAGGAATATCCCGTTTTTAATGTGGAAATTTCAAGCGCGTCGCATCCTTTTTATACCGGCCAGTCCAAGACTATTGATACTGCGGGGCGGGTTGAGAAATTTAAAACCAGAGCCGCATCCGCGAAGCCGAAGGCAGGAAAGAAGACAAAGTCCGCCAAAGGCGGATCCGCCTCCGGCGGAAAATAACTTGGCTCGTATGGCGCGCGCGCAGAATGCGCGCGTGCCAATATTCCGTATACTGTATTCTGTATACCAAATACTAAATACTGAATACCGTATACAAAAATGATATGAGCGAAGTGAATCGAATTAACCCAGACGACTACGCCGATGATAGGCGGGTTTCTTATTTGGTAGCCGAATGGAAGAAGCTCACGCAATCCGAAAAAGACGCGGAAGAACTTGTGGAAGTGGACCCGTCGATGAATGAGCTTGGAGAAAAAGAGCTCGCGGATATTGCGGAGCAGAAAGAACGGCTCATAGGCGAAATTGAAAAAATAGTTGGTAACGGTGCGGAAGAGCGCGAATGGCCGAATGAAGTCGTCTTGGAGGTCCGCGCGGGAGTCGGCGGAGATGAAGCGTCGCTCTTTTCGGAAGAACTTTCGCGAATGTATTTGCGGTTTGCCGAAAGCAAGGGCTGGAAATGGCGCGCGCTTTCGGAATCAACCGCAACAGTTGGGGGATACAAAGAAGCGCAATTTGAAATCAAGGGAGAGAACTGCTACCGAGAACTCCGTTTTGAAACCGGCGTACATCGCGTCCAGCGCGTGCCAGCGACTGAAAAAGCCGGGCGAATTCACACATCAACTGCATCCGTTGCCATTCTTCCAATATACAAGCGAACGAAAATCAAGATTAATCCTTCCGACCTTGAGATGGAAACATCGCGCTCCGGCGGGGCGGGCGGGCAGAATGTCAACAAAGTGGAAACTGCTGTACGGATTATCCATAAACCGACGGGGATTGATGTGAAATGCACCTCGGAGCGCTCGCAAGCGCAGAACAGGGAAAAGGCGCTCACGCTTTTGACTAGCCGTCTCCAGCAGGCGCAGGATGAATCGGAAGCGCGCGCGCGGTCTGCAGAGCGAAAAGCCCAAGTTGGCACAGGCGACAGGTCGGAAAAGATCCGAACATATAATTTTCCGCAAGACAGGGTTACCGACCATCGCATCAAAGAATCTTGGTCGAACCTTGAAGCAATCATGACTGGGCGCATCGGAGAGATTTTGCAGACGCTGGATGCGAAGGAAAGAGGTGAGTAATGAGTGATAGAATGGCCGCACAATGTCACGGCTAAGTTGTCATGGCGGAGCGGGAACGGTCACAGGTGCGAATTTTTTGCTTGAGTTCGGAGATAAGAAAATTCTCGTTGATTGCGGAATTCATGAGCGCGAGCAAATTTGCGACCCGAGTAATTACGCTGATTTTCCTTACGACCAGAAAACGATAGGAGCGCTCTTTATCACGCACGCCCACGCAGACCACATCGGTCGCGTGCCAAAACTAGTGCGTGATGGGTTCAAGGGAGTGATATATTCAACTCCTGCAACCAAAGACATTTCGGCCATCATGTTTGATGATGCCTTGAACGTAATGAGACAAGAAACCGTTTCGCAGAATTGCGGAATGCTTTACGAAGAAGAAGATGTCGCGCACGCACTTTCTCTGTGGCAGGTGCACGAATATCACGAGCCATTCAAAACGGGGGATGCAGAGGCGGAATTCTTAGATGCAGGCCACATTTTGGGTTCTGCAATGGTCAGATTCACAAGGAACAAACGCAGAATTATTTTCAGCGGTGATTTGGGAAATTCTCCGGAGCCGCTATTAAACGATACCGAAAGCCCTGAAGGTGCGAATTATCTGGTTATGGAAAGCGTGTACGGCGACCGCGTTCACGAGGCAAAGAGCCAGCGTCTTCTACAATTGCGACAGGCGATAGAGCAAGCGCGCGCGAAAAAAGGAGTGCTACTCATTCCGTCTTTCTCATTAGAGCGTACGCAGGTTTTGCTTTTTGAACTCTATAAAATGCTAGAAACAAGCGCTTTACCCAAAGTTCATATCTATTTGGATTCTCCACTTGCAATTCGGCTCACTGATGTTTTTCGCCGCTATAAAGCTCTTATGAATCCTGCCGCGCAAGAATATTTCTCAAAGGGTACTAATCCGTTTAATTTTCCCGGGCTTACGCTGGCCGCGAATATGGACGAATCAAACCATATTCACAAATCGCCCAATCCGAAAATTATCATCGCCGGAGCTGGGATGTCGCACGGCGGACGCATCAGGCGGCACGAGAAGCGCTACCTCGGTGATAATCACACCACTGTCCTTTTTGTCGGCTATCAAGCACCGGGGTCTTTAGGCCGGCGAATTCAAGATGGAGAGAAGAGGGTGGAGATTGATGGCGAGTACATCACAGTTCGAGCCCGCATTGAAACAATAACGGGATATTCCGGGCACAAAGACAGGGACGGATTATTGGATTTCGTGAGCCGTGCTGGAGACTCTCTCGAAAAAGTATTTGTAACTATGGGAGAACCGAAGGCATCTCTTTTTCTCGCGCAACGCGTGAAAGATTATCTTGGTGTGGAATCAGTCGTCCCAGAGGCAGGCCAATCCTTTCAATTGGATTGGTGATGTGCTCGGGATGTTATAATAGCTCGCGTATGTCGCGCAATAAATTCGTAAATCCTAAACATTTTGAGTTGCCGGGCAAGTTTTGCCGCTTACCGTCGGAGTACGGAGTTGTAAAGATTTGCGTTTCTGGTGCGGCGGAAACCGGCCACTGCGGTCTGGACGCCTTCGATAAGGCGCGGGAAGTGGGGCGCGAAATCGCAAGACAAGGAGCAATAATAACCACTGGCGCTACCACCGGGTTTCCTCTCTATGCGGCCGGTGGAGCAAAAGACGAAAGCGGGTTTTCCATAGGTTTCTCGCCAGCTTCAACCGAACGCGAGCATGTAGAGACGTACAGATTGCCTCTCGATTATTCGGACGTTATGGTATACACAGGATTTGGTTATGCGGGGAGAGACTTGTTACTGGTGCGCTCGTCTGACGCTATTGTAATCGGTTGCGGTCGCATAGGCACCTTGAACGAGTTTGCTGTCGCGTTTGAAGACCGTCGCCCAATGGGAATTCTTGAAGGCTCTTGGGATACAGACGAACTTCTCAAGCATTTTATTGCTTCTGCGCACCGCCCGAATGACAGATTGATTTTCGACTCTGACCCAAAATCTCTTGTTGAAAAACTTATTGAAATGGTTATGAAAATAAAAAAGGAGAACAGCCTGGTTTACAACAATCACGACGGGTGGGGAGGGTCCGGAAAGAAAGACGAAGTAATTCTCTAGAAGTACCGTATACCGTATACCGTATACCGTATACCGTATACCGTATACCGTATTTGGTATTTTGTATGGGATACAGGAAACGAAATGCGAAAACAGGGGACGCGACCTTTATTTCTTCAACTGTTCTGCGAGGCGCTCGAAAGTAGCCGGGTAATCTTTTGCGAGTGCGGATAGCGACTTCCGATCAAGTCCGATTTTCTTCTTCTTGAGTGCGTCAATAATCTTTGAATATGTAAATCCGACGGTTCGGCTTGCGGCATTGATGCGCAGGGTCCAGAGGTTTCTGAAATCGCGCTTTTTTGCTCGGCGATGTCTGAAGGCATACGCGCCTGCGTGCCTGATTGCTTCTTTTGCCACGCGCTCTTTTGTGGAGCGTCCGAATCGATATCCCTTCACTTGCGAAAGGATATTCCGGCGACGTTTCAATTTGGTGACACCGCGCTTAACTCTAGACATAAAAGATAAGTTATGGGTGTTAGGTTATAGGGAATAGGAGGGAAACAACTTAACTCAAATATCGAGAACGATTTTTCTGCGTCATTTCCATGAAATTCGGGTGCTTGTGATGTGTGCGATCTGCGCCCGTTCGCTTTGCATTAAAGTGATTTTGCCCCGGCGCACGCGAGAGAATCTTCCCGCTTCTGGTTACGCGGAGTCGCTTGGCGTATGATTTGTTGGTCTTCATCCCGTTAGAAGTAGGAAGCTTGCGCTTCCGACTCGTTATCAGTTTTTGTAATTATTCGACGCATGGTTTTGTAAATATGACCCCCGTGAAGTTTACAACTTCCGCAACTTCTAACGGGATTCATATTATTTTTAGAGAAACTGGCCTTTAAGCGGCCAGGACAGTACTATACCCCAAGAGACAATAAAATCAAACTTTTTGAATGTGCGTCTTCTAGAAAATACTCGCTCATCAAGTTACACTAATTGTACATATGTACAATTAGTGTAACCGCAGAATTCAACAAAACTAATGCGCGATTATCTCATAGGGTAGAAGCTCCTTTCACTGATCGCCCTTTTGCTGTTCGTGAATAGTTGATTCGTTCACTGGTATCTCCGCCAGTTTCTTCATACTGTCTGCTTTTGAAGCAGAGCCCTTCTTGACCAAGGGGAGTGCGCCGGCTCCGCGTTCTACGACAACCGAAAGCCCCTTGGGACCCTTCCGAATCTCATCAGCGATTTTGTATGATTCTGGGATTATTGCAAGAAATCTCTCGAGCCGTTCTTTTAGAAAGCCGAACTCCATATATTTATATCTGCCCCACAAAAAGAGGTCGATTTTGGCGCGGTGCCCTTCGCGAAGCCAGATGGCGACCTTTGAGGCCTTGATGTGCATGTCGCGCTCGGATGTTCCAATCTTCACCTGCGTTACTTTCGTTTCCGTAACGTGCGCCTTCGACCTCACCTCCTTCTCTTTTTTCTTCTGCTCGTACTTGAACTTGCCGTAGTCGGTTATTTTGGCTACTGGCGGGACGGCATTCGGCGATACTTCAATCAAATCAAGACCCAATTCTGACGCTTTGGCGAGAGCGTCTTTAATGGCCGTAATGCCGAAGTTTTCGCCTGCTGGCCCGAGCAAGCGCACCTCGCGCGCGCGGATGCCGTCGTTCATTCGGACGCGCACCTGTTCCTTTTGAGAAGTGTATTTTGTAAATCCCATTTAGTCCGAGAATCATATCACTTAAAAATGAAACGAGCCACTGATATCCGGTCCTATACGGAATCAGTGGCCCTGTGAATCGTATCAGGATTCTTTGCGGGCGTCCGCGGAACCGGAACTATGGCATGTTGCATAGCCCTGCCAGTTCGGCGCGCAGTTCAGACAACTCGCGCTCATGGCGGGATAATTCTTCCCGAGCGCCGTTCAGATATCCCTCTGCGCGAAGGAACATTTTCGAGAAATCCTGACCTTTGGGGGCACCAGTTCCGGCACTTTTTAATGCCGCAATGGCGACCCGCGCATTTGCCAAATCATCGTGTAGCATAATCCAACCTCCTTGCTTGATTACCGGGCATCCCCCGGAAGGTCCTACGGTATTCCTTACTACCTACTAATTGGATACTAAGATTTGTGTGTGTGTGTGTCAACAGGCGGGTTTTTACGGCAAGCTCTCGCAAACCCTAAAATGTTCAACACTCGGTGTTGAACATTTTAGGAAAAACTCTCACATACCTTGCCGTCGCCATCGCGATCTAATTTGTGGATGTCGTTTTTATCACCACCACAGAGTTCAAAAACATACTGCGCCTCGGCTTGAGTCTTGAAACTTGAGCAGTTGTACGCGTTCTTGGAGCAGTCGTAAGAACCGGAAGCAGGAGCCCTAAAACCCGCCTCGCTTGGCGAAGCGGGTTCGGGCGAACAATCGCTAGCGACTGTTTTAGCCCAAAGCCCTTTTTGATTCTCTCGAGCCGTTTTCTCCGCTTCTTTAAATTCTTTCTGATACCTGTAAGGCAAATTGTATGTATATTCGTGTCCATAACCTTCTTCTATCATCAGTTGATTGAAAAACGTTCCACTTTCCAGACCTGCCTGCGCAGGCAGGAAAATATACGCAAGCAATCTGCCGTACTTGTCCCGCTCGCCTTGAGAGGCGTCCATCTCAAGTCGCACTCTTTTTCCTGAAAGAATTTCTTTTGCTTTGTCGCTGGCCTGTTTGCCGAAACATTGCACGGGCTTGCGTGGCTCAACCGTCTCCGGCGTATCCAGTCCGATTAGGCGTACAGTTTCTTTCTTTCCATTCATCTCTACTGCAATCGTGTCGCCGTCCACAACTTTTGTCACAGGATAAAATGTTTCCGAATCGGCAGGAATTACCGGTTGGGCATCGAGCGCCTGCTCAACCGTTGCTGATTGTGCGGGCAAGTTATTCTGCACCCGTTTGGGAAGCGAGCGATATGCAGAAAGCCCGAAAATAACTGCGACAGCAACTGCCCCGATGATAATTTTTCTCCTCATGACTTCAATTGTATCTGATATAACGATGGGGTAGTATGCAAGAATATGTCTACGATTAAAATAGTTCAATTGAAAAAGGCGGATGCTTCGGTGCTTGCCGATATATGTCGTTTACTAAAGCAACTCTCCACGCAGATTGGGACCGCAACGCACTCGACTTTGAAAAAGATGCTTGGAAATCCGGACATAGAAATTTGGGTCGCGCGCGACGGCGCGCGCATTGTGGGCATGGGAACACTTATCGTTTTGCATAAGATGTATGTTATTTCAAGCAATGCGGAAGACATTGTGGTTGATGAAGAATATCGCGGGCAGGGATTGGGCATGGCGCTAATGAAGAAGCTGTTGGAACGCGCCCGCGCACATCGCGCGGAGAGAGTTGAGTTTACGAGCAACCCTTCGCGCGTCGCGGGAAATACCATGTATCAAAGACTTGGGTTCGAGAAACGCGACACCAATGTATATCGCTTGAAACTCTAAACAATTACTTCTCTTCACACAATTTGTTATGCACACCCTTGTGGTGCAGATATTGTATTTGGGTAGATAATTGTCTTAAGAGTTACGCTCGCTCTTATGGCACAGTATTTCACAGAAGAATCATCAATTCCGCACTTTCTGTACTCAAGTTCTAAGAGCGCATTCTTGTGGCTCATAGTGCGTGTATATCTTGGGTACGAATGGTTCACGGCGGGATGGGAGAAGATTCATAATCCCGCGTGGGTGGGGGATTCCGCCGGCGTCGCGCTTACGGGCTTTATCAAGGGCGCGTTGGCGAAGACAGCGGAGTTCTGCAAGCCCGCGCCGGCGCCGTGTCATCCGGATGTGCAGGGGTGGTACGCGGCGTTTCTTGAGAATGTGGTTCTTCCGAACTCGGCTCTATGGTCATATATGGTCGCGTGGGGCGAAGTAATAATCGGCGTTGCGCTCATCCTTGGGCTGTTTGTGGGCTTGTTCGCCTTCTTTGGTTCATTTATGAATCTCAATTTTCTGCTCGCGGGCACCGTTTCTGTAAATCCGATATGGATAACATTGGGAGTATTTCTCGTTCTCGCGTGGCGAGTTGCGGGATATTGGGGACTAGACCGGTTCGTTCTGCCGATAATTTCTAGGCGGGCGCGTTCGCAAAATTTCCGCAACTAGAAATTCTGGCAGTCTGACTGCCAGATGTCCTGTCGGTTGCGTCATTGCGAGCAACGGGAAGCAATCCATGGGACCCTACAAATATTATTCTGGATTGCTTCGCTACGCTCGCAAAGACGGAATACCAGTACTTTTGCGTATGATCCAAGAAGGTCTGACCTTCTTTTTTCAATTATTTAGCAGTCAGACTGCCAGAATGTAATTAACAACAGTGGCCTTGCAAAAAATGAGGGGGGGGTAGCATTGGTTTAGGCCGCGCGGAAAGGAAGCGGCACATATACGGTAGTGGGGTTGTCCCACATGCCGATTTTTTCACAAGGAGGTTGTATGAAAATCACCTGTGGCCGCGGTTTCCGCGGCGGCTGAGCTCTGGTGCAGAGCGTGCGAGTGAGGTCTGAATTTTAGCTCTCGCCCGCCAGCCATGGCCTCGGATGAACATCTCCGGGGCCTCATCTTTTTATCACCGACATTTAGCAGTCAGACTGCCAGAAATCTGGCAGTCTGACTGCTAGAACCTGCACACATTGCTCCAGAATGGTAAACTCAAAACATGCGATACATCTCAACCCGAGGAAATTCGGAGTCTCGAGAGTTCAAGGAAATATTGCTTGAGGGACTCGCGCCGGACGGCGGGCTTTATGTGCCGGAACAATATCCGAAGTTTACGGACGCGGAGCTTGATGATTTGCGCGGTAAGACATATCAGGAAACCGCTCTCAACATTCTTCGGACTTTTATCACCGACATTCCGGAAGAGGATTTGCGTGGGATTATCGCACGCACATACACGAAAGAAATTTTCGGAACAGATGCAATCACTCCGCTCAAGCATCTTGAAAAAGGGCTTTCGCTTCTGCAACTCTCGAACGGCCCGACATTGGCGTTTAA
>Ga0209211_10003261_pt1 | contig 26771 bp, 33 predicted proteins | sample RifGroA2_FD_183992 | JGI IMG/M metagenome (GOLD analysis project Ga0209211, IMG submission 183992) | Groundwater microbial communities from Rifle, Colorado, USA - Groundwater A2 (SPAdes) (version 2) | ecosystem: Environmental > Aquatic > Deep subsurface > Groundwater | place: Rifle, Colorado...
GAAGGAATTCAGCAAAAAGGCAGATATGGGCGAGCCATTGATAATGTGGGAAGGGTCTACACTGAGGGATTTATGCTCTAAGCTTCACAAGGATTTTGTGGAAAAATTTAAGTTTGCGAGGATTTGGGGCTCCAGCAAGTTTCCGGGCCAGCACATTACCAAGATAGATTACATTCTAAAGGATGAAGATATTGTGGAGTTGAGGATTAAGTAAATTATTGTTTTTCGGGTTTTTTCTTTTTTGCCATTGTTTAAGCATTATTAGACTGCAGCAAGCTCTGCAGGTACTCTTTCTTTGTCTGAAAGCTGTATTTTTTTGCCAGCTTATCGATGCCCTTGAGGAAATTGCTGCCGTACTGCGCAGCTTTCTTCTCGCGCCAAGCAATTTCTTTCGGAAGCCCAAGCTCTTCAGCAATCTCCCTCAGAATTATTTTTTTATTTTGCTTGTCCAGCTTGTATATCGGGCTGACGCTCATTGCTTCTTTTATCACATTTAAGTCCATGTAAGGCGTGTTTAGCTCTACGCCTAAAGCTTTTGCAAGTTTGTAGTCCCTTAACAAGTCGCGCTGCCACATGCTCTTCAGGCCGCTCCAGGATTCCCTATGGACTGCCTCAAAGCCGCTGTTCTGCAGGGTGTCTGCGTGCCTTTGGTAGCCTGCAAAAATTTCTTCTGTTCCCAAGCCGCCAAAAAGAATTTTGATGCTGTTGTGCAGGGCTAATTTTGAGGCGGCGTAAAAAACAGAGCCGACAGAAACCCAAACAATATCCGCGCTTTGGAGTATTTTTGCAGTATTTTTTATTATGGCTTCAATTTCATCCAAAGACAATATTTTATATTTCAAGTCAAAATTATATTTTTTGGCTATTTTTATCGCATATTCTATATCTGGGGAATTCTCCATGCCCAGGGTAAAGCAGGTAAAATTGTAATTGTGCTTTTTGCATAATAGCGCTATCAGGGTGCTGTCAACGCCGCCCGAGAATAAAACGCCGAACTTGCCGAGGGTTTCCGCCCTGCTTGTTATTGCTTTTTCTATTAAAGCTGCAAGCTTTCTTTTTGACCTTTCTTTGTTGGTTTCCAGATTATCATATTTTGTTTCTATTGATGAGATTAATTTTTTCCATTCATCCCTGCTGATGAGGGCGTTATTTTTTAGGTACGGCTCCACGAATTTTAAGTTTTTGGGATAGTTTAAAAATGTTTTTGGAGGGCGGTGGCATTGAAAAGTCCTCACATTCGCTCGGGCTACCATCGCCCGCACTTAATATTTTTAGCAAGGGTTGGCATCCCCGTGAGGGACAACCCCCTGCCAACTTAATTGTTGCTTAACAAGTGCTTGCATAATGATGGCAGCCTTCAACTTTTCAATGCCACCTGGAGGGCTTAATAATTCCACATAAAATGTCGGAAATTTTCCACTAGCCTATGGCTAGTGGCTGGAAGCCAATGTGCTTTGTAATTGTGCAAAATTTCCGAGCATGCTCAAAAACCGCCTATCATCTCTGGATGCTGAAACATTCCGCCAGTCTCTGACTGGCGGTTTTTGACATATCAATTTTTTGAAAGTTAAGTATAATTTTTTCCGTATGTATTAAGTTACGACGGGTAATTTGTATTTTAATGGGTTTTTCGGCAGTTCCACAAAATAACTCTCGACGGAAATGATTTTAGGCGCGCGTTATAATTTCGGCTTTATTTATAAATGAAAAATACTTTGTTGAGGTAACTTAATACATACTTTTTTCCGACATCTTTATATATTCTGTCTTAGACTCAAGTGTTATGGCAAAAAAAGCTGAAGGAGATGATGGCGGAAAGGGAGAGCAGACAGGCTTCCATAAGGGCGCTTTGACTACATTAGCCAAGGAAAGGGAAGAGATGCTGAGGATATTAAAAATAGTTGAGCAATTGATGCAGATGCACATAAAAGCTTTGAAAGAGCTTGGGGTTGACCTGGAGAAGGCTGCCAAGGATATGAAATCCTCTCCAGGAAGCGAGGCAAAGAAAAAACCGATAGAAGATATAATAAAATAAAGCCCATTAAATATATGTGAGCATAAACAAAGGCAAATAAGTAAGATAAATAAAGGGGCTATATTTCTTATAATTTATATTAAAATGGTGTATTCATTTAATTGCTGCGGGCATGAAAATATAACTGCAAGGCATAAAAATACTTTTGAGTTTACAAAAGATGAAGAATTGAGCCTGAATGGAGACTGCATTATTGGGGTTAATGCTGATTTTTCTTTGCCATCATTAAAAAGCTTCATTAAATCTCTTGGCGGCGATAAAAAGATTACAATAACTATGGGGGCTTCAAATTACAATGGCGATGGCTACAATGAAGGTGGTTGCAATAACAAGAAAAACAGCAATAAAACAATAATAAAACAAAAAAATCATGAAAAGTTTATTGAAAAAATAAGCTGCGAGATTAATCCGGATTTTAATTCTGACAAAGAGATGGTGATAAGAAAAAGCGATTTTATTTCTGAAAGAACTTTTGCGGTTAAGGCGGATAAGGCTGCATTCTGGCTAGATAAGGATTTAGTTGAGTTTATGCGCCACAAAGAAAGTAATATAAGAGTTACCTTAAGCGCAGCCCATGGAGCGCTAGCTTATGCTCAGTGATATTCTAATGTCGAATAGATTTTTAAACCCATATGCACCCCTGCCTTAAGGGGGTAGTTCTGTTATATTATAGCGGATTCAAGGACAATAAGCGGAGCCATTAAAAATGCAAAATTTGGAAGACAGGGTGCTAAAAACCTCTTTTGGGCATGAGCTGGGCAGGCTTGTGGGTATGGGCTTTTTTCCCTCCGGCTTTACTCCTGCGGAAATTGCATTAATAGATTTTTCCGATGATATTGCAAAGAGAGTGCATAATGGCGAGTCCAGGCAGATGGGCGGCCCTTATGACGAGCATGTAAAAGACATGACAATCATTTATTCACAGATATCCCGAGCAGTATCAGCCGAATATGGCATAAGCATGAAGCCCACTCCGAGGGATGTCATTTCAATAATCCTGCACGATGTTGTGGAAGACCACCCCACGATAAATGCGCTTAGAAAAGAGCTAAGGGCAATAAAGTCTAATGGCGCTGGCAATGGAAATAATAATGCATCGGCATTTGTTGTAAGCCAGATAAAGGCGCAGCGGGAAGGCATAGTTTCAAAATTATATAAAGATTTAATTGGTTTTTCAGGCTCGCAGGATTTTGTACGTTTGCTGAACGGCCAGGAGGGAAATTTAGCATTAAACATCTCAAGCTCAATGGGGATAGTTGACTGGCTTACAAGGCACACAGAAGACAGTGAATATTACCAATCTGTGTTCCATTTATGCAGAATGCACAGCAGGGAAGAATACAAGCGTGGAGCGAGAGGGGGGCCGTTTCAAAAATATGCAATGGGCGCATTGGGCATGTTGGAAGGAGGCCTTGAGCCAACGGATTATTTTGCTGCGAGGGTATTTCTAAAGCTTCTTGACAGGATAGCACTTTCCAGGGAGAGAACGCCAAGATTTGATAAAGAGGATGTTGCGGAGCTTGAACGGGGTTTCCAGCAGAATGAATGGCTAAAACAAATGTATGGTGGAGTTAAGTTTACAGCAGAGGAAATGCCGAGCCTATATGCCATGAAGCTTCTCTATAGGAATTATGTTGTATTGCATAATGCCAATCTTGCGTTATCTTCATATGGCAACAGGATAACATTTGAAAAAGGCAAAAATCAAAGCGCAGATGCTGCATATGCTTGCCTGTTAGGAATAGAAAACGCAAGGCAGGAATTGCTAATGGAAAGTGCCAGGATGATAGCTGAATTAAAGGTGGTATATGGATTCAGGATAGGAATGGAAAAGGCGCAGCAAATAAAAAATGGTATGGATAGGGAAGAAAATGGCAATCCTTTGCAGTATGAGGCTATAACTGGGAAAGGGCCTATAAGCAGAGGCGCAAGATATGATACTGTGCCAAGAGGCGAGCTAAGAAAAATGGATGCTGAGGAGATGGAAGAAAACTATAGGGACGTGCTTGGGCTTGAAAAGCTCCAGCAGAGGTTTTTAGACCCTGTAAGGAATATGGTGGATTTTAGCAGAGGATATTTCAGCTTGTTTACTATAAATGGGCTAACTGACAAGCTTGAGGCTGTTAGCGGCAAATAAGACCGATGGAACAGCTTTGTTTATTTTTGTTTATAAAAACGCAAGAGTTAAATAGAGGCTATAACAATTTTATATAAAGTATATAAAATATATAGAGAAATGCGTTGATTAGTGTAAAGAATTACGCATTTCTAATCGGAGAATTGCATTTTTATTCTAGTTATTTAGTGCAATTCTCCATAATTAAAGTGGGGATTGGCGTATTTAAGTTTTAGGAGAAGAATTATATTTTTGAAAAATGGCAGATACGCAACATTATGGCACGAACCTTCTGCAGAACTATTCTCGTCAAGGGCCTCTTTACGATGTTATGCAGGAATTGCAGCAGGGCAAGCTAGTATTTGATTCAGCCACACTCGGCAGAGCAAGAGCAGAGGCCCAAAAAAAAGCCGTGGAATTGGATAGGTCAACATACCCCTTTCAAGAGGACTTAATGCGTTATTTGTTTGGAGATTACACGAAAAGAGTTATAATGTTTGTAAGCGGCACTTTTCATGGCAAGGAAAGCTTACCTACAGTAATGCCAATAGACCTTGGCTCAAATCCCCACCAATTGTTCCAAGAGCCGCACGGTAATTTAACTATAGACTCTGCAGTTACTTTCGAACAAACAAAAAGGTACCTAGACGCGTTTAGAAGCACATATAGCGGCGAGGCAGCCAGGCTAGGAATTAATGACTTTGAAGTTGACAAATCCAGATTTTTTTATTTTAGGCAGCGTGATTTAGAGGATATGTTTGGCAGGCACTTAAAAAGAGGCCAGACAATATCACTTGAAGAAATGGCTTTGCTGGCTCCACTGGTAATTTCAACTGACAGGATAGGGCTTACTGAAATTGCCGCGCCTTCAGGAGATGTGCAGACACCAATGCATGTAAGCTACAGGCTAAAACAGTCGTTGGGAGCAAAACTCGTTGACAGGCTAAGTGATGGCCCCTATAAGCCAGGAAGCAAAGTGCGATTGATAGCGGACTGGGTTGCGCACCGGCCGGTTCTGCCTACTATGGGCGAGGTTAATGCCTTAGAAGCTTTCTTGAAAACAAATCCAACTATCGGAAATTCAAAAATTGGATACCGATATACAAATGATTACTACGTAGAAGAGCCTAAAATGGGGAGCGGCAGGCAATTCAAGGCAAAAAATGTTATAGTTATTGTCACAACTAGCGGGCATGAGCCTGCTTTAAGGGAAATTCAGATTGTTGACGCAGAGCAGTATTATGTAAACGAGCTTAAAAAAGGCGAAGAGAGGCATGATGAGCTGGAGAAAAAAAAGAGCAATGTGCCCCGAAAAAAAAGAGCTGCCCAAGAAAAAATTGGCAGGGTGCTGGACCAAATATTTGTTCCAGAAAATGACTTTGCGCCGCTATAATTTGCTGCTAAATCTTATTTCATATGCTAACGCTAACTCTCCTGCCCTTATTAACATAATTCAGAATTTTTCCATTCCGGTATTTGCCGCTGCCTAAAAAATCATTATTGCCACTGTTATTGCATTTTAAAATTACAAAGCCGGAATAATCTCCCCTTATTTCCAAATCTTCTCCCTTGAGCCACTGCCTTGCCTGCTCTTCGGTTATTTCAGCAATATTTTTTTCGGCTTTAGGCCCGACTATTTGCGAGCCTTCTATGCTCAGCCTTATTCCAAGCTCATCTACTTCGCAAAAATACATTCCAACGGAATTTATCCTTAATTTTGAGAAGTCTATTTTTGAAATATCCCTGTTGACGATAAAAATGCGGCTCTTGCTATTCTTCAGAAATGCATACTCGAGCTTTAATTCAGCGCCCCACTGCTTTTCAATCAGGCGGTATACTTCCTTTATTTCCTTGCTGTTTAATATTTTTAGTTCGAGCATTTTAATTAAGGATTATTTTTAAGTATTATTTAATATATGGGCAAGGCAAAAATTAGTGCAAGACAATTTTTGCCTTGCAGTATGCTCGAACGGAGTTCGGCATCACCTTCAGTGATAATTGCGGAGCATAATGAATTAATCGTTAATCATAAAAAAATCAAATCCCCCAAACAGGATTTATTTCCCTCATTATGGATGCGATTTCTTTCAGCAATTCTTTTTCTTCAGGAGCAAGCATTTTTTTCAATTCCTTTAATTTTCTAAATTCATCCTCGCTTATGGCAGAGTATAAAATATCGCCTTCATTTATCTGCCTGCCGACAGTCACTTTTGCCAAAGATACTGCGACTTGCTTTCCCCTTTCAGCAGATTCAACATTTTCCTTGTCATGCTGGATGTTTTTTACTTCAGTTATTGCAATGCCGTCTTTTTTCATCAAAGGAGTTCCTGTTTTTAAGCTGCCTGCCAAAATATCTACCCCGATTATAGCTGGGTTGCTCTGCCTGAAAACATATCCCCTTAGGATTTGGAGCTTACACGGCTTTGTTATAAAGCCGAGCTTCTGGCTTTCAAGCTTCTTTTTTTCCTCTTCTTTCCATTTTTCGAAGTCTTCAATAAGCCGGTAAATCACATTATGGGTTATAATTTTTGCATTCTGGTAAGCCAGGATATCTGGCATTAATTCGACATTAAACCCCAAAATAACAGCACTAAAGGGATCATCTTCGTAGTTTGCAGAAGCGTCTGCAATGTCTTTTTTTGATATGTTGCCTATGCTTGCCTTTTTTACTGAAAGGCTTTTTTCCTTCAAAAGCTTAATTAGGGCTTCAAGGCTTCCCAAAGAATCAGCTTTTATTACAATGCCCTTATCTTCTGTCTCGATAATGACTTCCTTGACTTCTTTTTTTATTTCTTCCTTTACTCTTGCTATTTCTTCCTGGCTGCATGAGCGGAATGGCATGCCAGCAACAACCTCTTCTATTTCCGGAGCTGCGATTTTTATTCCGGAAGCGGCAGAAACTTCTGGAACCTGCATGAATTTTGTTTTTTTGTCTTTCATATCCTTTAATGGAGCTGGCTCAAGAAGGGCTTTTACTTTTGTGGATATCGGCTCTGCTAAAGTTCCTATAACTATTATATCTCCTTTTTTCAATACGCCGTCGTATATTATTGCGTCCATTGTCTTGCCAAGGCCCTGCTCTTCTTTTATTTCAAGAATTGTGCCTTTTGCATTTCCTTCCATGTCAACATTAAGCTTCTGCTCCATGAACCTTTGGCATAGCCCAGTCAGAACCATCAAAAGCTCAGGAATGCCTTCTCCAGTCAATGCTGATGCCGGAACTATGGCTATTTGCTTTGTATAATCCTCGACGCGGTCAAACCTTTCCGAGCTAAAGCCCAATTCTGAAAGCTTTCCAACAAGCTCGTAAAGCCTTGCTTCGATTTCTTTTTGAGCCGTAGCTCCCTGAGAAGAGATATTCTGCAGCAATGCAATTTCCTTTTTTGCCTGCCATCCGGGCAAGGAGTCTATTTTGTTTAAAGCTATGACAAATGGCGTTTTATACTGCTTAAGGATTTCTATGCATTCAAGAGTTTGCGGCATTACGCCTTTCATTATGTCGATTACCAGGACTGCAATATCTGCTAAATTGCCTCCCCGCTTCCTCAAGTTTGTGAAGGCTGCGTGGCCCGGAGTGTCTATTAAAAGAAGACCAGGTATTGTGAGCTTAAGGCTTAACGCCTCGAGGAGCTTTCCGCAGAGCTTTTTTACTGTTTCCAGAGGTATGTTTGTGCTGCCAATGTGCTGGGTGATTAGCCCTGCTTCTGTTTTTGCTGTAGAGCTGTGCCTGATGTAATCCTGCAAAGATGTCTTTCCATGGTCTATGTGGCCAACAAATGCCACTATCGGCTGCCTCATTCTCATGGCAGAAATGAAATAGAATGGTTTTTTTAAAGGTTGTTGTTGCCGGGTGGCAGCTTATCCTGCATGGCAACGCTTTTAAAAACAATGCGCTTCCATAATAAAAATGGCACATGCAGAGGTTATGGCCCCAGCCGGCTCTTATGAATCGCTAATTGCGGCAATAAAAGCAAAAGCAGATTCTATATATTTTGGAGTAAGCAAGCTCAACATGAGGGCAAGGTCCGGAAGCTTTGGATTTAAGGATATAGAAAAAGTGGCTGCGATTTGCATGGAAAATAATGTTAAGGCATACCTTGCCTTAAACACAATAATGTATGATGACGACCTTGAGCTTATGAGAAAAATATGCGGCAAAGCCAAGGAATCCAAAATTGATGCAATTATTGCTTCTGATATTGCAGCTATGGAATATGCAAGGTCTATTGGGCTGGAAGTTCATACTTCAACGCAGCTTAACATCTCCAACATAGAAGCGGTAAGGTTTTTTTCAAAGTATGCCGATGCAATGGTTTTAGCCAGGGAGTTGAGCTTGAGGCAGATTAAGAATATCTGCGGCAAAATAAAAAGCGAACGGATAAATGGCCCGAGCGGAAATCCTGTTAAGATTGAGGTTTTTTGCCATGGCGCCTTATGCGTTGCCATATCCGGAATATGCTATATGAGCCTCGCAACCTATAATTCCTCGGCAAACAGGGGCTCTTGCCTGCAGAACTGCAGGAGGGCTTATAGGGTTATTGATGAAGAAACTGGAGATGAGCTTGCCCTTGATAACAAATATGTCATGTCGCCGAGCGACTTGTGCACCATTGGCTTTCTTGATAAAATAATAGATGCGGGCGTTTCCATTCTTAAAATTGAAGGCAGGGCCAAGCCGCCAGAATATGTGTATGCAGCTGCAAAAGCCTACAAAGAAGCTGCAGAGAGCATTGAAAACAATTCCTATACAAAAGAAAAAATCAGCCAATGGATAAAAGAGCTTGAGAAAGTCTACAATCGGGGATTTTGGCATGGGGGCTATTACTTCAGAAAAAAGCTTGGGCAATGGAGCAATGCTTACGGCTCGAAAGCAACAACTGAGAAAGCATATTTGGGAAAGGTGCTCAATTACTTCAGCAATGCAAATGCAGCAGAGATACTTTTAGAGGCTGGAGCATTAAGCCAGGATGATAATGTTATTATAACCGGCCCTACAACAGGAATTATCCAAACTAAGGCGGAGAGCATTTTCAAGGATGGCTCAAAAGTCTCCAAGGCAGAGAAATGCGCCATTACGCTCAAGATTCCTGAAAAGGCAAGAAAGAATGACAAGGTTTTTGTTGTGAGGCCAATTATCAAAACTTAGATTTCTAGATTACTATTGGATTATTATAGGCTGGATTACAGAAATCTTTATATAGGTGATACTATTCTATAATAGTATCACTTTATGTTGGGGGTATATTTTATGCGTCATCACATTTTTTTGGCTATGGTTTTGGCTTTCGGGCTAATCGGCTCTATAAGATCTTATTCTCCTGATCCGTATGATGGCATGCCTTTTGTGCATGTCAATGTTAAAAATGAATTTGGGAAAAATATGGAAGACCTTAAGGTCAGGGTATTCATATATGACCTTGGCGCGGTCCTGCAGACAAGCAGCTTTGACCTTGGAAAGGGCGATAAAGACGGAAAATTTGTTTTTTTGAAAGGCAACGGGCTTAAGCAGGGAACTTACCTTGCAAGGATAACTGCGAGCAATGACGGGGCAAGGGAAGTTAAGCACAGGTACATTACAGTAGGGTAGGGTGCCAATTTTTCCCTAAATAATTTTTATTTTAAGCTTTACTGTCATTTCTATTGGCTGTTGTTTAGCATTAATCAATAGGTTTTTATCCTGAATTATAATTTTCTCGGTTTATGCTTGAAACCATAAGAGAAGGCAGGGCAGTTATAAGGATTAAGAAATCTGATAAAGTGTCCAAGGAGATGGAGGTGTTTTATAATCCTGTGATGAAGAATAATAGGGATATCTCTGTCCTTTTGCTTAATTGCGCTGAAAATAAAAATATGCAGATTGGGCTGCCCCTTGAGGCATCAGGCATCAGGGGAATAAGGCTCCTTAAGGAGCTGGATGCTGGAAAAATAAAAAGCATTAGCTTCAATGATTATGATGCCAAAGCAGTACGCTCAATAAAAAACAATTTAATGTTAAGCAATATAAAAAAGTTTACAATAATAAAAAATACAATAAATAAAAACTTTGCAAATAATCTTAAAAAAATAAAAGATAACGATTATAATTGGGGGGGAAGAGATAAAAAAATAGAGATTCATAATGAGGATGCGAGCCTTTTTCTGCTTAATTCTTCTGGCTTTGATTATATTGATGTGGATCCTTTTGGCAGTTCAAACCCGTTTTTGGATGCGGCTATAAAAAGAATTTCCAGGAATGGCATTCTGGCTGTGACAAATACAGACACCGCAGCATTGACAGGAACATATCCGGATGCGTGCATAAGAAAATACTGGGCTGCGCCTAGGAGGGATTATATGATGCATGAAACGGGGCTGAGGATTTTAATAAGGAAAATCCAGCTTATCGGAATGCAGTATGAAAAGGCATTAATTCCAATTTTTTCTTATTTCAAAGAGCATTATTTCAGGGCTTTTTTCAGGTGCGTTAAAGGGAAAAAGGAAGTGGATAAAATATGGCTGCAGCATGGAATGCTTAATGGTGCCGGGCCTTTGTGGCTTGGGGAGCTATGGGACAGGGACTTGGCCAATAAGATGCATGGCGCATTACTAAAAAATAACATTAAAAAAAATAATAATTATAATAATGACAATAAAAACATGGCACAGATTAATAATTTTTTATATGATGGTGGATTATTAAAATTTTTAAATGCCATTAAAGAAGAATCGAAACTAAACATTGCAGGATTTTATGACATCCATGACAGCGCGGAAAAATTAAAATTAAAAACAATTCCAAAAAAAGAGGAGATTATTAAAAAAATAATTGAAGCTGGGCATAAAGCCGCCTCCACGCATTTTTCAGGGACCTGCATTAGGACGGATATTTCTTATGGCGCGTTCATAGGGATTTTGAAAGAATAGATTTTTATATTACTAATCCATAAAAAGAAAAAAAGAGGTAAAATGAAGCTAAAGCCGAAGAGCTATGCAATTTACACCATCATAGCTGTAATAATAGTTCTTATGCTGGTTTTTGGGCAGCAGAAAAATAAAGATGCTGGAGCAGAAGGCAATGAGCTGCAGGAATCCGGTGCTGCGGAAGATGCCGGCTCGGGCTTTATTGAGGTAGAAACTTCGCCCAAAGATGCAGATGTTTTTCTTGATGGCGCTAATAAAGGCAAAAGCCCGCTCATAATAGGAAATGTTCCTGCGGGAGCGCATGAGATTTTAATAAAGAAAGACGGCTATGGGGAGCTTGCAAAGCAGATAGAAGTAAATGCAGGCAGAAGGACAAGCGTTGAGGCTAAGCTAATCATTAGAATTGCGGAAAAAGAAGAAATTCCGGAACAAATAATTCCTAATGAGGATGAAAAGCTGCCCATTATTCCTGATGAAGCGGCGGAAATGCCTGCAGAAAAGGAAGAAGCTGCAATGCAGGAGGAAACTGAAGCGGCGCAAGATGGGAGCTCTGGAAAAATAAATCTTGGGGTAAAATTCCTGCTCTACTACGATTTCAGCAGCAGGAAATTTGAAGGCATGAGGCCAGAGGAGCATGATGTTTTTTCCAAGAGGTATAATGACCACCTTACATTTACAAGAAATAATCCTGCGCAGATGAAAGCGATTAACAAAAACATCGCGAATGTTGAAAAAAAGGATTGCGACGGCATTAGCGGCAGTTATGGGCAATTATACTCTGGGCAAAGCATCTGCGCAATAACAAAAGAAGGCTTAGTGGCGGCAGTTGGAGGCGCTTGGCTGGAGAATACGGAGAATGCGGAATTAATATGGAAGGTGTTTAGTTAACCTATCGCCCTTCTCACATCAACAGTCTCAACAGAATTAACGCCTTCTATTGACCTTATGCTTTCTTCAAGGGAATCCGGAGAGCCTTTGCTTTCATCCATTATAAATATTATTTTTAAGGCTTTTAAGCCGAATGCTATAGGCTCCTGAGCTGCCCTTATATCTTTGCTTCCTGAGAATTTTATTATCAGCTCTTTAGCCAGTTTTTCTATAGAAATCAAATCTGTTTCAGGGCTTGCAGGCATTATTTTAATGGTAACTACTACCTGCGCCATTTTAATTAGGGCCTTCAAAATTACAGCTAAAGCATACATACTTTGCTGCTGTCTGGCGGCAGTGCATGCACCTTACTATCTCTGTTTTGCCGCATGAAGGGCAGTTAAAGACAGTCGTGCCTTTTGAGCTTGCAACATTATTTTTGCATGACGAGCAGAGCAATTTTTTAATTGGCATGGTTTTTGGTATTCTATGATTATTTATAAAGGTTATTGTTTGAGAAAATAGTTGATTCAAGAGAAATCCGACACCGCCAGTCCCAGACTGGCGGATTGCTCGCTCCCTTCGGTCGCTCGGTCGGATTTCTAAGAATACAAATATTCCTACAGTGGTAGTATACTCCTACCATCAGTTAAAAACTGATGGAATATTTGTATTTAAGGTTATTGATTTTTGAAATTTTATTTATTGTTACTCAGGATTTTACGCGCCGCCAATGATGCGGCGCATTTATTCGGATTCGCAGCATGCTTGGCGGTTGGCAATTTGCCGCACTAAAATTTTTCGCTTGCACAACCAAGTTTATAGCGCCGATATTGTTTTATTATCTTCTTCTATTGAAAATATTTTCCCTAAAAATTTCTCTATTGTATAAATATTAGTTTTTGCGTGGCTGGTTATTTCGGATGTTTTAATTTTGCTGTTTCCAACTAAAGCCATAAAAGGCAGCATCTGGTCGGCTAAATAATGGTCAACGGGAGCTTTGCTCATAATTTCATTTATTAGGCTTTGCGCTGCTTCTTCCCCCACAAGCTCCGCTTTCTTTCCCCTTTCGCCTAATGAGTCTGCGCCCAATCTTATGGGGTTATTAGCATCAATTTCGTTAACATCTTTTGAGAATATTGCCCACAGTACAATTCCGGAGCAGGTGGATAAAGAGTCATTATAAGTTATATCAATTTTTATCGGGCAATTGCATTTTTTTAAGGCTATTTCTGCTGATTTTGCCTGCCTTTCCGCTACGCTTGCCTTTTGCAAATCCTGGGATGCATGGGAGATTCCCTTGATTTGGATAAGATGTCCCTGCCCAATTAAATCAATTTTGGCAGCATTACTTTTTAAATTATTGCAAAATTCGCTAAGATTATTAAAATCAGAGAGCTTGTAAATTGGATTTATTTTTATTTCTACTTTCCCATTGCCTTTAGGGTAATAGCCGCGCTTAGCTAGCTTGCATTCTATTTTTGCGTATTTTTGCATTTGCGGCAGGAAAACATTTGCGAAGTAATCATAAGGAGGGCTCCATGCCACATCGCTGCCGCCAGTAATATTGAATTTTACAGCTTTGCCTGCAAACATTGACGGCAATAAAACTGACTGCAAAAATAATGTTATTGAGCCTGCTGTCCCCATATCAATATCTATTGCTTTCCCTTCTATTTTTCCGGGCCAGTATTTTAATTTCGCAGAGCCTAATGCTGCTCCTTCTGATGCTGCATTGCATAATTTTTCCAATGCCTTTACGCAGAACAAATGCTGGCTCTTTAATCCCGGGTTTGGCCTGTTTTTTCGTATGCTTGTAATTTCAAAAGGCTGCTGCGTTAAAGTTGATAACGCCAAGGCTACTCTTGCTATAGAGCCGCCGCCCTCTCCTACAAATCCGTCTAATTTTATCATAATAATAAAGAATAAGATAGCTATATAAAAATTGTTAGATTATATATTTTCTATATCGGTTAATCCGGAATCAATGTCGCTAAGCTCGTCAACATTCAAGTCGCTTTCAACGCCGTCTACATTATTTATTCCAGTGCCGACAGAATTGACTGCGGCATCTTCAACCGGAGCTTCTACGGCAGCTGGCTTTGTTGCAGGCATATCTTTTTTAGAAGCCTGGCATGCTGTTATAAAAACAACAAGCAGAATAAAGAACAGAATTGCTATTTTTTTCATTATACACCACCTTTTTAGATTGCAATAATAGAGAGCTTTAATTTTACCACAATAAACACCAGATATATAAGTTTTTCTATAAAAATAAAAATATAAAATTAAAAAAATAAAAATAATGCAATCAAGCCGTTGCCTCAACTCCTGCGCCTGCTTCAACATCTGCTCCTGTATCTGCTGCTTCTTCGCCAGACGATGCTGTTGCTTCTGTGGTTTCTGCACTATCTGATGCCTCGACTTCAACTTCAACGTCCTCTGACAAGTCTGCTTCAGGCATCGCTTCCCTGATTTTCTTGACAATCTCCTTTAATGCATCATGCGCTTCTTTCAATGCGCCCCTTGCTTCCTTCAGCAAGGATTTAGCTTCATCTGCTGCTGCCTTGATCTGGTCGTTTGTTGCATTGCCAGCCTTTAAATCAAGAACTGATTCAAGCTTTGCCTGGGCCTGCGCATACTTATCCCTTGCAAGAGCTATCTTGCTGCTGAAAGCTTCGACTTCTGCGCTTACATCAATATCAATTCCGTTTTCTTCTGCTTTTGCTAAAATATTGTCAAGCTTCTTCTCAAGAACTGCGCCCTGGTTTACCAATCCTTCAACCCTTGCTGAGACAACCCTTTCGGCATAAACCCTTACGAGGTGCTTAAGCCCATTCCACTTAATTCTTAGCTTCTTTGCTGCCCCTTTTATCTGCTCTTTTGTTGCTGCAGATTCTATTTCTGCCTTGATTGCTGTTATTTCGCTTATCTGGGCATCTATTTCTGCAACCAGCTTTGCTTCCCTTTCATCAGATATTTGGCTGCTTTCCTGCACTTTTGCCTTTATTTTTTCAAGATGGCTTACTAGTGCATCTGCTGTCTGGAGCAAGTATTTTTTTGCATGCTCTAAGGTTGCTGCTTCATCTCCATCTTCCTTTGCTTCCTTCAAAGCACTCCTCTCTTCTTTTAGGGCTTCTTTTGCTTCTTTAAAAGTTTCTTTTGCAGTTTCAAATTTTTGCTTTACAGCCTCAAGCTTTGCTTCTGTAAGCTTTTTTCTTGCCAAACCTTCTGCATTATTTACCTTGATGACTTTTAGGGATTTAAGCTCTGCCCTTAATTTTTCGGGGTTTTTTTCTGCAATTTCCTTTAGCCTTGCCCTCCCCAAGACGCTAAGCTTTTCAATCTCTTTTTCGCTTAAATCAGAAACTTTCTCTAATTTTACTTTATCCAGATCTGCAATTCTGTTGAGCTTTTCTTCGCTAAGCTTTGACAGCTTGTCCAGCCTTTCTTTCTTCAGCTGCTCTATTTTTTCAACATTTCTGACATTTAACGAGGATAATTTTTCAACCCTGTATCTTAGCCAGCCTCTCCCTATTTTTTTCCCTTGCATCTTCAAGCCGGTCTTTCACATCTTCCCTTGCGTCTTTTACGTCCTCTTTCTTGTCAGCTACCTTGCACTTCAGCTCGCAATTTTGCTGAGTGCCTTGAGCCTTGCAACTTTTCAGGCATTTTGCCATGTCAACATTTGCTGCGTCCCTTACATCTTCTGCCTTGTCCCTAACATTTTCCTTAATATCCCTAACATCTTCCTTTGCGTCTTTTACATCTTCTAGCTTGTCTCTTAGCCTGCTTCCTGTGCCTTCTTCAGCAAATGCCAATGGCACTAAGCTAATAACAAACATCAGCATGATGGTAATTGCGATAGTTTTTTTCATTTTTACGGCCTCCGATTTTATTGATTTGATAATTTTAGCTTAATTAGTTTTAATTTAAAGTTTAAGGCTAATGCTCATCTATAGACTTCCTTGTTTATAAACAAACTTTTTTTCCGCTAAAAATAAATGGCTATAATCACATTTAAAACTTTACAAAGCTTTATTTGGGCTTAGTTTTGGCTAAAGAGAGCTTTTAATTTGATTTTTGGCTACAATAGAGTTGAATTGTGTTTTGCTTCCAAAATGTTTTTATAGCAATAGAAGAATAACACATTTATGGCAGGATTTAGAGTTTTAATCTGTTTGCTTGTGCTCTTAGCTTTGGCTAATCTTGCCAATGCTGCAACTATCCATGGAGCAGTATATGACCTATCATTAAAAAAAGCAAATAATGTGAAGGTCGAAATAAATACAATGCCAAAGCAGTTTATGGTTGCACAAAATGGAACTTACTTATTTAATGTCCCCAACGGAGATTATATAATAAAGGCGCAGCAAATCCAAAGAAACACTGTAGTTGCTTCTGTGCAAGAAAATATAACAATAAGGCAAACTGGCAGCTATGTTCTTGACTTGATACTGTTTCCCGATGTTGAAGAGGGATTGGAGGATGCTGACATTGAGGTAAATGATGTTATTGGAGCGAACAGCAGTTTCCTGATTATTGCCGTAGTTATTGTTTTTTCCATGGTATTATTAATTTATTTTAGTTTTAAAAATAGGAAACAAAAAGAAGAATCCATTGATGGAAGCAAAAAAGAAAAAAATCCGGAAGAAAACGACCAAGACAAAGACATTCAAAAAATTATAAGCTTATTAAAAAAAGAAGGCGGCAGGGCAACGCAAAAAGAAATCAGGAAAGAAATGCCGTTCTCTGAGGCTAAAATAAGCCTGATGATTGCTGAACTGGAGCATAAAGGCATTGTTGAGAAGATAAAGAAAGGCAGAGGGAATATTATTATTCTAAAAAAGGAGAGAGATAATAAAACTTTGAAAATGCCTTCCCAACAGGTTAAGTACGATTAAGTGACAATTTTATTGCATTTGCAGTAAATCCAATATGTTCGCTTCGCAAACCATTTTACTGCTCGGCAAAATTGTCTGAGCTGAACGCGAGCATGCGAGCGTTCTCGCATGCCAATTCACTAATTTTGCCTCGCTATTGATTGCATTTATTTTACTAACACACCATACTTTACTTAACCTTCCCAACAAAAACCTTATAAATACAGTACACATTAACCGGATTTGGGGTGGTATTTGTGTCAGCTGAGAAAGAGGTAGTTAATTTCTGGCTAAACAGGAAAGGGTATTTTACTGTAAGCAATATCAAAAGCGGCAACAAGGATGTTGGAATTCTTGCGCTTAAGTTTGATAAAGATTCCTTAACGCGCATTATGCATATTGAAGTAAGCTGCTCAATTTCCGGCTTTAACGAGCAAAAGGATTTTTTGGGAAACATCATTGAAGAGAAATTCAATGATGAAAATGTTGATGCCGCAATTAAAAAGTACATTGAGAATGCGGGCAAAGGCGCAGAAATTGAAAAACTTATTGTCGTTAACTCGCTGCCAAATAAAAAGGATGCTATAGAAAAGCTTGGAAAAAATAATATAAATGCCATAGAATTTGAAAGCATACTTTCAGAGGTTATGAAAGAATTGAAGACAGAGTATTCCAAGAGCGATACAATACGGGCATTGCAGATTGCAAAATTTTTGCTGATGTCAAACCCAAAAAAAATGGTTGATGTGCTATACAGCACGTTAAGCCCTGCAAAAAGCAGGGAATTTCTGGCAGAGATGCTCAGCAAGGATGGCATAATAAAGGAATTCAGGAAGACAAATGAGGAAAGGCTTGCCTTGATATTAAAGGAAGCGATGATAAAGCCAGAAAGGCTGGCGGAAATGCTTGAAAGGGATGTTTTGAACAGGAAAACAAGAAAGCCATTTATTGATTCGCTGATGCAGCAGGAAAAAATAGGCAGGGCTTACAAAAAGGAATTAAAAGCAAAGGAAGAGACGCCGCTGGCTAAATTTTTTGGTTAGGTACAATAATCAAGAACCCATTATTAAGAATCCATTTATAAAATTCAATAATTTAACAATCAATTTATCAAAATCCAATAGTTAAGGCTATATAAAATTCAAAAAACAATAAAAAGTAGAAATTCGTAATAATAAAGCTTTTAATTGCCGTTGTTTTCTAAGGTTTTATGAAAGCTGTAATATTGCATAAATATGGAAATACTGATGCTCTAAAGTATGAAGACATGCCTATTCCCGAGCCAAAAGAAAATGACGCAAGGGTTAAGCTGGAAGCCATTGGGGTGAATTTTATTGATGTTTACCACAGGAAAGGGCTGTATCCAAATAAACTTCCTTTTATCCCTGGGATGGAAGGCGCTGGAATAATAGATGAGATTTCTGACAATAGATTTGGATTTAAAAAAGGCGACAGAGTTGCATATGCAATGAACATTGGCAGCTATGCTGAATATGCTGCTGCCCCTGCATGGAAATTAGTTAAGGTTCCTGATGAAATTGATATGAAAACCGCGGCTTCTTTGATGCTCCAAGGCATGACTGCGCATTATTTGACGCACAGCACTTTCCCACTGAAAAAAAATAGTATTATTTTACTGCATGCTGCTGCAGGCGGAGTTGGATTGTTGCTTACGCAGATGGCTAAAATTATTGGGGCTAAAGTTATCGGCACTGTTGGAAATGAAGAGAAGGCAAAGCTGGCTAAAGAAAATGGAGCCGATGATGCAATAATTTATACAAAAGAGGATTTTGAGGAAAAAACAAAAAAAATAACTGATGGGAAGGGCGTTGATGCTGTTTATGATTCTGTCGGAAAAAATACTTTTGAAAAAAGCCTGAATTGCCTAAAGCCAAGGGGCATGCTGGTTTCCTTCGGGCAGTCTTCCGGCGCAATAGAAAATTTTAATCCTGCAATATTGTCGCAAAAAGGCTCATTATTTTTGACAAGGCCTACTTTATCAAATTACTGCGCCAGCAGGGAGGAATTGCTTTGGAGGGCTAATGAGGTATTTAATTTGGTGAAAAATAAAGAGCTGAAAATCAGGATTCATAAAGTTTTCAGGCTTTCGGAAGCGGAAAAGGCGCATGAGGAATTGGAAGGGAGGAAGAGTTCTGGTAAGGTATTGATGGTGCCTTAGGCTAAACTGTAATTAGTTTAAATAGTTTAGAATAAGCTTTTTTCAGTTTTACTAAATAAAAAAAATTATAAGCTTTTGGCAGCTAATCATAAAAATGCATCCTTTTCTGGCAATTATATCAAAAGAGAAAAAATCTGAGATTGAAGAGCTTTTTTCTGACACCAGCATCGAATCTGGCATGGTTGAGGAATTCTTGAGGAGAGACGGGGAGAAAATCAGCCTGGTAAAATCAATCATAAATGATTGGGTTGCCAAGAAACCTCATGCGGGAATTTTTGATAAGATAAAGCAAATGCTTGAATTGAACAAGGCGCTAAGAAAGCTAATTTTAGCAATGTTAAATATGGAATTAAAAGAGAAAAAATTATTCTATTTTATAATAAAGGAAAAGATGCACCAGCTTGACAGGAGGTTTGCTGTATATAAGCGGCAAAAAGACCTTCTTGACGAGAAGAAATATGAAGAATACGAAAAGGAGCTGAAGCCGAATTTTGAGCAGCTTTTTGATGCCCTGATGACATTAGCCAGGCTGCTATACCTGCAGACAGTGCAGATAAACAAGCACATCCGCACAGACCCCGATTTATTGGCAAAGGATTTGGTTGAAAGGCATTACTTGTTCCGCCTTATTATGGACGAAGCAGACTTAGACAGGAGAATAAGGAAAAATACTATCTCGATAGTGCGCATTGTCAATGAATTCCTGGGCTATGAAAAACGGGATAGCATAAGGACAGAGAAAAGGGGAGAAAGGGAGGTTATAACCGGAGGAATAACATTTGAAGAGATAAATGACAGGAGATCTATCAATTTTGAGAGATTTTATCTTCCGTACAAAGACAGCTTTGTTCCTGACGAGCGAGAACCAAAATCTGATTCAAGAGAAATCCGACACCGCCAGTCCCAGACTGGCGGATTGCTCGCTCCCTTCGGTCGCTCGGTCGGATTTCTAAGAATACAAATATTCCTACAGCGGCAGTATACTCCTACCATCAGTTAAAAACTGATGGAATATTTGTATTTAAAGAGGTATATAGACTATGCCGGCTTGAAGCTTATAGCCCGCAACGGCACTATAAATCACCTTATAATTGCAAGAATAGGTGGAAATGTAATAGGGATGAATTTCTTTGGAACTTACTTCCTGAAAAAAAAGGGCATATTTTTTGGTGTTGGATGGTGGACAGTAATAGCGGAGCAATTTCGCGGCAAGGGTGTTGCCCCTCAGCTGCATAATTACCGCCTTAAGATTATGCAGAGGGATTCTATGCTGTTCGGAGCCAGAAGGCTTGATGCAATATTCATAGAAGTCAATGATCCCAGCAGAGTGACTTCTCAATTGATTGCGGAAGATACAGAAAGCGCAATAAACCCGTTCGAAAGGATGGATTTTATGATGAGGGGGGGGGTTCAGGCCGCTTAAATTTCGCTATATGCAGCCTGCATTGGCCGGCGGCCAGCCTGTAGATTATATTGCCCTGATGATACAATGCTTTAGGGAAGACTGGATGCGACAGCAAAGTATACCCCTAGAAGATTTTAAAGCAATGATGTACATATTTGTCAAGCTGGGTTTTGACAGGAATCCCAATTCAGACCCCACCTACAGGCTTATTTTAAAAAGTATAGAAGATAACAGCAAAGATGGATATGTTAAATTCGGATAGGGAATAAACTGCTATAATATTGCGTGCTGATTTTTTCCGTAGATTAAGTTGCTGCTTTGAGGCATAAAAGAAAAGCTTTAAATTAAAGTTTATGAAATTATTGTGAATTATCGAAGCTTAAGAGCGACAGAATGAAAAAATACCATATCAGCGTCTTTACCACAAATATAATTGCAATAGTTTTGGCTGTATTCTTTGCCAGGGGATATAATGCGAAAGGGATACCCATAACAAGCATATCCATCATTATGGCTGTGCTCCTTGCCGTTTTTCTTATTTTAACTGCTTTTATGCTAAAGCCGCGGGGAAAAATAGAAAAGGTGTTTCCAAGCAAGAGATTCCTGCTGCTGAATTTTGGCATTTCCGCAGCTATTGGACTAGTTTTCCTCAATGAGATAGGATTAATAGGCTTTTTTTTCGTTCTGCTTTTTTCATTTCTTCTGTCAGAAATAGAGCACATAATTTATGAAGGTGTTGGTGCATGAGCATTTTCCAGTTCAGCCTTGCGCAGATTCCTGCGGCGGTTTCAGCTATTTTAGGGTTTATTGCAAATAACCCTATATTATGCGGCGCACTATTTTTGTCTTATGCGCTGTTTTATGCTTATGCGTTTATTCATAACAAGGCAGTGGATTCTGACATCTATGAAGTTGATTTAATAAGCTCAGGGGTTTCAAGCATCATGGTAGCCTTATTGCTGATAGGCATTGATGAAAGCTCCAAGTCTTTGGGATTTTCGCTGGATTTGGGCTCTCCGAAAGGCAAGGTTGCAGTATTCCTTCTTGCGTATGCTGCGGTGATGATATTCATGGCATTCACAAAAATGCTGCCTGGATTTCTAGTTGTAATATTCGGAAACAGCGAGTTGGACTTGTTCGTCAATTTTGTCGCTATCCTGATGATTGAGCCAAGCATAGCAATAACAGGAACATTGCTTGCCGTCATAGGAGTTCCGCTCATTTTACTGCTGGCAATACAAAGGCTGAGAAGATTAGCGCATTGAGATTAATAGCCGCTAAGTTTTATATATGAGTTCATTTATTTGATATGTAGGTGATGTAAAATGCCAATAGGGCCGAAAAACGTATATCCCTTAAACACAAATGAAAATACCCTAGTTGAGGTGGTTCAGGCTTATATTGATAATTCGCTACGCACAGGGAATGTAGATAGAACATTTCACACATGAGTTATGTTACCATATAAGCCACCATATAAAGAGTTACCCCAAACAGTTATTGATGCTGTAAAAAGAAATTATGTCGCTGCTGGATGGGGCAGAGTGGAGATTGATCGTGCATGGACTCAAAGAGATTGGGTTGACTCAAAAAGAGATGGCGGCATCAAGCATAGTTACGTAGTAACCCTCTACGAACCTTGGTATTAGAACTAATCGAATTTTTTACTAAAACCGTTTTTGAATTAGAGAAAATTCTAACTTATTGATTTAACTCGAATTAATCCTGCACATTTCAAGAGCACTTTTAACAGCCCTTTCTGCATATTCTTCTGCCCTGGCTTTGGCCTGCTCCCATGTCACTCTTGGGCCAATCACTCCAAACCCTATGGGCTTGCCATATTTTAAAGATAATTCTATGAGTTTTGAAGAAATTGCGTTGCCGATTATCAGGTCATGCTGTGTTTCGCCCTCTGCAATTACGCCCAAAACTGCAACAGCATTTATTTTTTTGTTTTTTAATAATTTATTTGCTGCAAAGGGAATTTCAAAAGCGCCAGGGACATGAATTTTTTTAACTACTTCCGATCTAAGGGATTTTGCGGCTTTTTCCGCTGCCTTCTCCATTATAGTGGTTATTTCTTCATTAAAATCAGAAATGACCAATCCGATTTTTGGCTTCATTTTTATTTTAGTTTTTATTTAAATTTTAAAAATATGCTACGCCATTATAGTGCGAGTCCTCGCTGTCTTACCACGCTAGGAAATCTTCGGATTTCCGGCGTCCCGTTCGCTTCGCTTAGGGACATCGCTCGGACTCGCCTATTGTTTTATCATCAAAACTTTATCGGTCCTTCGTCTTCCTTTCCCTGCCTTTTTCCCATTCCGGCGTATTTTGTCAGCTCTGTCTTGCTTTTCAGCAATGCAAGCGCGTTTAAAGCGTGCTTTTCTGACCGGTTTTTTGCGATTTCGTAAAGCTCTTTCTCTGTTTTTGCCTCATCAGGATGAATAAAAATCTCAAGTATATGCGTGTTTGCCATCAATTGCGCTTTTTGAAGGCCTAAAGACGCTTCATGGCTGCACTGCTTGTCTATATCCTTTGTGCCGGCCATGCCAAATGCCATTACTATACCACATTTGTACTTTTCAATCAGGATTTTGCATGCTGCCGGGAGGTCCTTGAAGCCTGGGACGGTGTAGCGCCCTATCTTGTGGCTGGAATTTTTTTTAATTATGGCTATTGCGAATTTAGCCATGTCTATTCTTGCGAAAGTTGTGTCTGCGATTCCTATTTTTGGCATTTTAACAAAAGCTTGCATATTACTATTTTAAATCTAATCATTTTATTTTTAGTATGCTCTGCAAATTTAATAAAGCAACGATTCGATTTTTATTATGCTCTGCAAGTATACTGCGAGTCCTCGCTGTCTTGCCATGCACGAAAATCAAGATTTTCGGCACCCCGTTCGCTATGCTCAGGGGCATCGCTCGGACTCGCCTATTTATAATAATTCAGCTTTAACTTTATCCCCATCTTTAATATTTAATGCTGATTTTAAATTTACCGGAGCTATTATTTCAATAATATCTTCATGCTCTGTCAAATCCGGCACTATTATTGCGCCATCAATCCCCCTAATTTTGATATTATAGCAATCAGCGCCGCCATAATCTCTGCCATCTTTCTTAAAGCTTTCAATCCTTATTTTAGGAATTTTTTCCAATATGGCAGCATTATTTTTATTTGTTATTAAATTTAATGTTCCATGATAAGGGGCAAATCCGAGCTTTTCCTTAATCTGGCTTTTATAATAATCAATTGCAACGAAAACTGCGCTTTTTCCCAAGCCGCTAACGACCGTGCCTTCAAAAACCGCCCCCATGATAAGCATAAGCCAACATGTTTTGCTTATAAAGGTTTTGCCAAAAGTTTTTAAATAATAAAGTTATAATAAATAGTACATGGGGGAAACCAAGCTTCTTGTTGCGGGGATAGACCCCGGCACAACTACGGGGTATGCGCTCCTTGATTTAGATGGCAATGTTGTAGCGTTAAATTCCTCTAAAAATTTAGGATTGAATGGGCTGCTGGAGGAGGTGCTTAAGGAAGGCAAAGCTATTTCTGTCGGGACGGACAAGGCAAAAGCGCCCAGCTTAGTAAGCCTTTTTTCTGCAAAGACCGGAGCAAGGGTATTTTATCCGAAAGAGGATTTAAAGGTTGAGGAAAAAAGGGAGCTTACAAAAAATTTTGACGCTAAAATCGGGCATGAAAATGATGCGTTGGCTGCCTCATTGTTTGCCTTCAACAGAATAAAGGGCATTATTGGCAGGGTAGAAAGCTATGCCCGGGAGAATGGCAAGCAGGCAATAAAAAACAGGATAATAGACTTAGTCATTACAAAAGAATTGAGCATTAGGGAAGCAGCAGATATTATAGAAGACAAGGGCAAAGAAGAAACAAAGATAATAAAAGATGCTGTAGATAAAGAGGGATTAAATCAAAGAGATTTCATAAAGCTTTACCACATAATCAAAAGGCAGGAAAGGGAATTATTTCTTCTCAGGAGGCAAAACCACAACCTAAAAAATTATACAAGAAACCTTGAGAGCAAGTATAGCCTAATGCAGAAGAAAGACATTGATTATGTAAACAAAAAAATACAAAAAAACATTTCTTTTAAGAATAAAAGCATTAATTTCCTTGAAAGCAGGCTATATGAAAAAGACAATGAGATAAAAAAGCTCAATGATATGATTTTTGCGCTGGAAAAATTAATAGCCAGCGCCAGGGAGCATATTATATTAAAAAAGCTCGATAACCTTGGAAGCGAAGAATTCTATAAAAAAATGAATGCGCTGAATATATTGCAGGGAGATACTCTGCTTGTGAAAAACCCAAATATAATCAGCCATGATGTAATGCAGCTTATCAAGGACAAGATTGAAATAATTATCACAAAAGAGCCTGCAAGCAGCAAGATAAGGCAAGAGCACGGCATTACATTTTTAGACAGCAACTGCCTCAGCATAATAGACCACGGCAATTTTGCAGCAGTTCCAAGGGCAGAGATTGAGAAGGCATTAAGGAGCGAAACACTGCTAAAAGCAGTCATAGAAAGCTACAAGCAAAAAAGGAAGGAGGAAATCACCTCATTAAGTCCTTAAAGCTTAGGTTCAGCTTTCTTCCGGTTTTTACATCTTTTGCAAGCACTTTTTTGTGCATCTGCATTATTTGTATTTTTTCGCCTTTGTAAGATATAACATCCCCTTTCTTAAAGGGAGGAAGCCTAAACAGAAGGCTTACCCTGTAAAGGTCCCTGCTTGTCTGCCTGCTCCTTGTATGAATCCTGCGGCTTACCACCACCTGGCCGCCAAACTGCTTCTGGAGCTTGTTGCCAAGGCTGCGCAAAAACTTCTGCCTTGTAACGTAAAGGTCACACCCATCTCCGATTTCCTTGAGCTTTGAGATAGCTGAAGTTCCGTCTTTTTTTATTTCATTTATAGCAAAGTTCAATACTTCATCAGTTGTATTCCTAAGCTGCAGTATCCCTTCGAAATAATCCTGGTTTTTTTGTTCCATTGGATAAAAGCTGATTTTATTGATTATTAAGCTAGGCTGCTGGGCCACGGCATTAACTCTTATTGGCTATTGTTATGATTTTATTAATGTTCTTATTGTTTTCTTGAATAGATTACTAGACTTAATGGTTTTTATTATTGCGCTAAAAACGTCTTCATCCAAAAAATCCTATCGGGGTTGCCACTCGAAAATCAGTGAGTTGTGAGCGAGTGAGAAAAAACGAGCTCACTCGCATCTCACCGATTTTCGGTGTCCCGTTCGCTTTGCTCAGGGACATCGTTCGCACTTGATGAGTTTTTCAAAGGTTGGACACCCCGTAAGGGATGCTCGAACAAAGTTCGGCACCAACTCCGTAGGCTTCCCCCGCCCAACTAAATGAGCTTTTCAAAAGTGCTCACAATTGATGGCAACCTTCATTTTTTGGATGAAGCCTGCTAAAAACAAAACATTTTTATGCGTCGCAAAAGTTTTTTGCATAATGCGCAAAAAGGAAGTTAAGAAGCTGCTTAAGAAAGTCTGGTATTTCATATGGGAGGATAACAGCATCTGGAGCTGGGTTGTCAACATAGTGCTGGCTTTTGTGCTAATCAAGTTTATTGTTTACCCGGGATTGGGCTTATTGCTGGCTACAAGCCATCCTGTTGTTGCTGTTGTTTCAAGCAGCATGGAGCATAAAAGCGTAAGGTCTTGTGTTAGCAATGGCATTATTGACATGCTTAGGGAAAGCTCCAAGTGCAATGGGTATAAATACACAATGTGCGGCAATACTTATGACAAAAAAAAATCTTTTGGCTTGGATGAATATTGGGAGTATTGTGGCGGCTGGTATAAAGAAAATGGCATTACGAGGGAAGGCTTTTCAGGATTTTCATACAAAAACGGCTTCAATAAGGGAGATATAATGGTTTTAAGGGGCGTTGAGGCTGAAAAGATTTCTACTGGAGATGTTATAGTTTTCTTCAGCAAAAGGGAAGATCCCATAATACACAGGGTTGTTGAAAAGGGCAAGAAAGGCGGCAAAATCTACTTCCATACAAAAGGGGACAATAATGAGGGCTCTATCAGAAGCACTGCGCTTGATGAGACAAATGTCAGCGAGGATGTGGTTATAGGGAAGGCTGTATTGAGGGTGCCTTTGCTCGGCTATGTAAAGATATGGTTTGTGGAGATATTGAAGGCTTTAGGATTTATTCCCTAAAAACGGCTTCATCCAAAAAATCCTTCCGGGGTTGCCACTCGAAAATCAAAAACGATTTTCGGTGTCCCGTTCAAACTGACCTAATTTAATGTTGTTAATCTTTTATGCAAAAGATAATTCCAAGACCATATTTTAGATGCAATCCCTTCTCGCATGCAAGGAGTTTTTC
>Ga0209211_10003264_pt1 | contig 26737 bp, 30 predicted proteins | sample RifGroA2_FD_183992 | JGI IMG/M metagenome (GOLD analysis project Ga0209211, IMG submission 183992) | Groundwater microbial communities from Rifle, Colorado, USA - Groundwater A2 (SPAdes) (version 2) | ecosystem: Environmental > Aquatic > Deep subsurface > Groundwater | place: Rifle, Colorado...
ATCATTTCCATAATTTCGCATCCACGGTTATAGGCTTGGGTATTCCTGTTTCAAGCGGTTCCAGTTCTTCAAAAGTTACCGGCACCAACCTGCGGTTCAACGAGGCGCACGTCTATGAATTTCCTTTCAGGGATGAGATTATGTCATTGATTGATATGGAGTGTCCGGATAAGCTTCCCACGGGCTCCTTTATCAAGTATCTTTCTGAATTAGACTCTGTGGAGTGGCGCATAGGCCTTATTGAGGCAATGCATCCTAAGAGTATCGCCTCAGCGGCAAGCGGTCTTACCTGTGCCGCGACCGGCGCGTTCTTGGATGATCTATGCATGGGTTTTTGGGGGGCAACTTACCCCCGAAGAGGTTTTTTTACGCACCAAAGCGAAGTTGTAGCCAGTGCCGCGGCGGTAGTTCGGGCGGTAAGCATTTCCGGGCTTTTGGGTTCTGCCTGGATGATTTATGTATGGGGTTTTGGGGAGCAACTTATCCCCGGAGAGGCTTTATTACGCACCAGAGCGAAGTTGTAGCCAGTGCCGCGGCGGTAGTTCGGGCAGTAAGCATTTCCGGGCTTTTGGGTTCTGCCGCGCATGTGGTTTTAGAGCAAATAGGTTTTTTGCCTTCTTTTGAGAGCGATAAGCTGGAGTTAATTTATCCAAATCCCTCCGGCTGTATAAAAATAGGCCAGCATCCGGTAACCTGGGAGTCCGGGAAAATGTCAGCATCAGGAAAATACCTCTGGGTATATTGGAGAAGAAGAATATGCTGCGTATAGTAGCTTTAATTTTTGCAGTGTCCTTATTATTAGTTCCGGCTTTTGTAAGGGCGGATTTCTTTGAGGAAAAAAATACCGCGGCACAAGAAATCGGATGCGGCGAATGCGAAAGCCAAGCAGGTAACTTAAATATGGATTTAAAGGAAAAGGTTACCGCGATAGAAAAGACAATTTCTCGCAACCTCAATAAAAAAGATACTCATTACGATAACGGGATTACCTTATTCATTGACCCTGACGGTAGTTTTTGCGATGCGGCGGTTAAGGGTTTGGTTAAATTCAAAAAGGACAATCCTGGCTGGAAAGTCAAAGGTATTATTTTAACTAACGGTATGAACTTAAAAGAAAAATTACTGAAAAAAAGAAATTATTTCATTAATGATATTGAATTCAGTATTGACCTAAGCGGGAACTTAGCAAGGCAGTTCAATATTCTTAAGACCCCGGCTTATGTCATTACCTATAACAACAGGCACTATAAAATCGCCGGACAGCCTGATTTGAATGAAACCATATCAAAACTTAATAAATGAAATGCCCGATTATTATGATTATGACTTTTTTATCACATCTTGCGGTTGCAAACGCGCAAGGTATTTTTCAGTACGACAGGCTTGATTTTTTTAATGAGGCAGAGGTCCGGAAAAAGGTAAGCCAGGCAGAAGCTGAAGAACAGCCTAAAGCTATTGTGGATGAATGGGCTGAACCTGTAATGAGCCCTTCCGGTAAGGTAAGTATTTATGTACCGCCTCCGGAAGTCCGGGATTTCCTGGAGAAGCCTGATCCGGAAAACGCTAAGGCGTACTTAGAATGGAATTCAAAGAGGATTAAAAAATTCATCCTGGCGCAGGAATTGCTTACAAAAGAAGCCAAAGAACTGGGATATATGAAGGAAGTAAAAAGTTTCCTTGAACCCGGTGCTTCACTAAATCTTAAGAGTTCCAGCAATAATACTAAGGCTGGGGTGAGTTATCTATTCTATTTTATGTTAAAGGGGTGTCCTGCCTGTGAAAGAGAGGCCCGGGTGATAGAAGATATCCACCTTAATCATCCTGAAATCAGGATTGAAGCCTTTGGCAAAGGCTTTTCTGAGACGGAATTAGATGGATTCAGATTCTCCGCCAGGCAGGATAACGGCATGAGCGGCCTTTTTAAAGTTACTTCTTATCCAAGTATCGCGGTATTTAACAAGAAGAATCAGAGGTATTTTCTCTCCGGGTTTATAGATAAAGATAAGATAATAGGATTGTTTGAATGAGAAAAGCCATGGTGTTGTTGATTTTTATTTTCGCCATAGCAAATATGGGTTATGCCGATATCTTCACGAAAGATGCTACTAACTCCTATACTATTGACAGCGCCGTATCCGAGGACAGGTCCGGCTTTTATTACCGGGGAGGTGTTGACTATAGACCAACTGTGCCGATTGATGATCCGCGGGTGGGCTACTCCATCTTAAGCGGTTCAAAAGGCTGCAGCGGTTTTGATTTAGCTTCAAGCTTTAACAGCGCGTTCTCGGAACAGATACTCGCGGATTACCTAAAAGGCATATCCAGCTCAGCAATAGCAGCTGCTCCCATGCTTCTTTTAGAGTATGTTTCGCCGACCTTGGCGGATATTGTGAAGCATTTTAATGCCATGACCAATATGAGGCTGGGTTTAAGATACGCCCAGTGCGAGGATATTGAAAAGGCATCCGGCGAATACATGGATAAGCTGCGAAAGAAAAGCGAAAGCGAGTGCATCAAGGAAAAAGTTGCTACAGGCTTAGATATCGACAGCGCGTTAAAGGCCTGCAAAGAAGGCAAAGATCCTTTTGCCTTCCTGAAGAATGCCGAAGGCATTCCCTTGGCACAGGGAGGCAAAATAAATGTCCTTTCAGATATTTTTAAGAGAATAAACCTTCCGCAAGAGAGAAAAGAACTCATTGAGTCTGTGGTAGGCAAAACCACCATCACTTCGTCCCAGATTGAGAATAATAAAGGTGAAAAGTCCATCTACAAGATAAATGAGGAATTTAAGAAGGAGACTTCTGACAAGCTTTTTTCTCTTGAATTTCTTCTGACATAGCTTACTTTAAGACTATCTCACAATACAGGCAGGCTATGGATGACCTGCTAGAAGCAATGAGGGCGCCGGGTCTAGATGACGTCCAAAGAGGAGTCCTTGAGCGGGATTATAATTATCTAAAAGAGAAGCTGGAAAGATTAAAAGAGGAAAGGCAGATTTACAAAGACTATAACGAAGCAATGACAGGCATATTATCAGAATCCGAGAAAGAAAAACTCAACACCATTATAAATGATGACGGAACTACTTCGTATTTCAGCGATAGCTCTGAGGTTCAGGATAATAAAGAAATGTATCTGCCTGAAGAAAAAGAAGTAGATTAAAAAGTTGTTTATTTTTACAGTCAATTTTATTCAGGTAATTTTGGATTTCAGTAGTTAAATAAGAGCAGTTTTTATAGGTTGGTATAATAACCGCACGGGCAAGCGTAGCCAACCAAACCACCAACCCCCAATCAAATTAACCTTCAGAATATCACGCTATCCGGATAAGACTTTAGGACAAAGAATCCGTAAGTGTAGGATGGAGAAAGGGTTATATCTACCTGAGTTGGCAAGGCTGCTAAAGGTTGATGAAATGACCATCGTTAATTGGGAATTAGATAGGCACAAGCCTGTTAAAATGCACGCCAATAGGATTAAAGAGTGTTTAGATATACCTTTTTAGGTCCCTGGTGATAATATTAGAGGGGGGTATTGAATACATAACATTATCAGCACGTTGTGAACGCAATCAGGCTGTGTCACAATTATTTTATGCCACAATCTAATGTAATCTTAAATAGGTCTATCAAATTATGCTATACCGTTTTTGAGCAAAAACTTGATTATGACGCAGTCTGAATACAACATTTGAGTGGAAATTGGTAGCTACCTTACCCTAAATCGCCCCGTAGAACAAGGTTAATGCTCAAGAAGCTCCTCAAATTAAAAGATTGATTTTTAATATCCCAGTGGTATCATACATATCTAAGCACAATTTCTCTAAATATGGGGTAGACTTATGAGGCAACTTATAGTTTTTATACTATTTATCTGCTTGTTCCTAACCGGGTGCGTAGTAAATGAAGCAAATAGGTATTACTTGAAAGAAAAACTTCCTGCAAGAGATATTAAGGAAGTTAAGGTGTTGAGAGAAGCACCAACACAACCTTATATTGTAATTGCAGATTTGCAAGCCTCACGGGCTTCTTTTAAGTACTTGCAGAAAAGGGCTGCAGAAATTGGTGCTGATGCTGTGATTGTAACATGTACTGGTGGCTCATATTCCACTTCAGAGATTTGGGCAGAAAAAGACAGGTATTCAAATAGTTGTACTGGTTTCATTGGCACGGCCATAAAATATAAAAAAGAATAACAAAAGGAGAGTTTTTATGAAAAAAACATATTTTTTAGGCCTGCTGTGTGTAGTTTTAATGATATGTGGCTGTGCAACTATTTATATAACGAAAACAGGCAAAGGGTATTTCCCGCCGACAGATCCAGATGAAATTGAAATACTTATAACTAAACCCGATCGTAGCTTTACTGAAATTGCTACAGTAACTACTCAAAACTGGGCCACAGCAGAAGCAGCAAAGATGCACAATTCTTTAAGGACAAAATCTGCACCACTTGGAGCTAATGCAGTAATTCTAATATCTTCCGGTATTGCCCCTAATGGACGCTATTGGGCAAGCGGGGTAGCTATTCGCTATAAAGATAAGTAGCGTATATAATGAGAGTTGGATTTTGAGCAGGGCTGGACTTAATCGTTCAGCCTTTTTTATTGTGCTCATTTGATACAGATTGCGGTGTTAGCAACGTGTGTGTAAAATCAGGAGGGAGTATTTATGGTGTTTGTATGAAAAAAGGAAGGAAAAATATATACGTAAATAATCAAAATAATGAAGATAAAGAAAGCGAAGAAGATGAGAAAGATGAATAAAAAACAATTAATACTTGCTTGTTTGATATCTTCTATTCTTGCCCTAAGCCATACTCTCAATAGTAAGCTCTATGCAGAAGAAAAATCCGCAGTCTCAACAGATTTCACTACCCCTTACGGTAACATTCAAAAAGGCTCTACTCAAAAACAAGTTAAACAGATACTTGGCGAGCCTAAATATTCCAAAGCCAATAAAGACATAGATGTCTGGTATTATTATTTCAATGAAAATAGTAGACTGTTTGTATATTTTAGGGATGGTAAGGTTATAGATGTAAGCAATGCTGAATACGAAAAGATATAGGCTGAGAGATTCTAAAGAAGACTGGCCTGTAATCGAAATTTACAAAGATGCCGGGGTATCTGCCAAAAATACCAACAGGCCTGAGTTTAATAGGATGACGGATGACATTGAGCAGGGCAAGATAGATGTTACTCAATACCCCTTCTCTTTAAATTTTCCTTTCAGCATTTCAAAGCTTTTCCCCCGCCACCCACTTTAAAAAAGAGACTTATTCCTTTATCCTCTTTTAAAAAAGAGGATAAAGCGAAGCGTGCTCATAGCCATTCCTGCGGAATCGCTATGCTTTAACGCTTTACAAGCGTTAAAGCCGCACACAATAAGACTCTTTTTTAAAGTTTGCCCATCTGCCCCCAAAGGGGGCTCCCCAAACCTCCTCCCCTAAGGAACACCTCAAAAACTTAGTTAACGACTGCCTAAGCCTTCTTCACCGCTGGCTTTGCCTGCCGTAATTTCCTTCATCCATCCGCTTCTGTATCGTTAATCTTTTACCTTGTCTATTCGTTTAGAGGGCCGGCTCTATTCGTAGGAGTATCCCATTCTTTCCGTCTATTTTTTCAAAGCGTTTTTCCCCTGGCAGGCGATTTATTCCTTCCTTGTTTTTACTTTACTCTGGAGTATACCGCGCGTTTGATTTTTATCAAGCAAATCGGGGAAATAATTCGCCTCTATTTTTATCCTTGGGGTCTGCCTCAAGGCTAAAAACACTAAGCTCTGGGGTTTACCTCAGAGCTTAGCCCTTCGGGGAGTTCTCAATTTTTTCCCCGACCCACGATGGCTCTTTCGCTGGCGCTCTTTTGCCTTCGGGCATATCTGTTTTCTTGACAAAAACCGATACCTTGGGGTCTGCCTCAAGGTATCTTCAAGCCTGCGTGCTATTACTCCGCCGTAAATAAAAAAAAGGAGGAATAAAAAATGAGCCAGGAGAAAAAAGAAAAAATAAACAGAAAGGAGGCAGACACAATGATAGAAGTCATCCGTTTGTTCAAATGTGAAGGTGAAGGCACCATAAAAGCCTACGCCGATGTGCAAGTGGCCGGAGAAGTAATAATCAAAGGCCTGCGCGTAATAGCCGGTGAAAACGGTTTATTCGTTGGGATGCCCGCGAATAAAAGCAAGAAAGACGGTAAATACTACGATATCGTAATTTTCCAAGGAGATTCTAAGAAAATCCTGGAAGATGCGGTATTGACTGCCTATAAAGCAGAGTAGATACCACGGCCCCCGCGGGTTAAACCCGCGGGGGCCTATTTATTAGCTGTCCTATCCGGCTATACGGGGAGAAAGGAACACTTGATGACAAAAGAACTTTATGATTTTTCAACTGAATTAAGGCCGATGGTAACTTGTAACGGCGAAAAAATCCCGGATCGCATGGCGGTGGTAAGGACGGATACAAATAAGGTCCTGGGGGTGGTGGGAAAGGACTATAAGGTTGTTCCCCATAGCAGGGTAATCGAAACTTTTGACCGGGTAGATATCTTATCCAGGAAAAAGGTTGACGTATGTAAAGACGGCGCGGTCCTGGTAGCGCAATACGAGCTTAAAGAAGGCGGGAGTATTCTTTACTCTGATGTTAAGGTAGGCGACACGGTCAGTTTCGGCCTGAGGGTTTTTAACTCCATGAATTACGAGTCTGGAGTTGGTTTTAAACTTAATGCCCTCCGACTCGTATGTAAAAATGGGCTGACCGTTCCCAGGAGTATCGCTAAGTTATCTTTTCGGCATTTCCAGGGACTGGATGTTTCCCGGTTTACAGAGTTGATCCAGGAAAAAACCCGGGAGATTGAGCCAACGGTGGAGACCTGGAAGCGCTGGCTGGAGATAAAGCCTGCTCCGGAAAGAATCACCGCGTTTTTTAAAGATGTAGCTGTTGGTAAGCGTTTGACGGAGAAGTTATTCAAAAGGGCGGTTGAATCCGCGCGGGAGACAGGGGTTTGGGGGCTTTACCAGGTCTTTACCCACTATATTACCCACGAACTTAAAACCCGGGTGGCTCCGGAGAACAGAGTTCTTATACAAAAAGATAAAGAACGGAGTTTCCTGGATCGTTTCTATACTTTTAATTGGAATTAAACAATTATCTAAAGCTGGCCTATCCGGCTATACGGGGAGAAAGGATCAGATAAATGGAAACTTATAAACCTAATTGGGGACAAATCGGAATTAATACAGCTCAAAAAGCTGGCGAAGAAGAAGCGCGCGGCGCTTTTGAAGTTATCCGTAATGAAGTAAAAGGAATACCCACAGCTGAGCTAGAAAAATTCGTTGATTCCAGGTATGAAGCCGGCGCTCCCCAGGAAGAATTAGATTTATTAGAAACCTTATTTGACGAAAGAGTAAGCGAGGATGATCAAAGCATTACTGAAGAAGAGCAAAACATAAGCGAAGAAACACACCAGGGGGCCGGATTAGCAGAACAGCTTATTGGAATGTATCATAGATATCTGAACCCAGGGTTATGCGACGGAATGGAAGTAGAGGATATCCTGGGTAATATGCGCTCTGCTTTAGAAACTTACGGATTCACTTGCGGCGGCTTTAAGAAAGATACAACTAATGCCAGGATATTAGCCTTAGCAAAAGAGCTTTACGAAGATAAACAGGATCTCATAGAAAAATATAAATCCAAAGACAAAATATCTAATATTCAAGTCGGAATATTCTCCGGAACAAAGTTAGACACAACCGCGCTAGAACGAAGTTAACACCCCTGCTTCTAAGATTTTCCTTTCAGCATTTCAAAGTATTTTTCCCCTGGCAGGCGATTTATTCCTTCCTTGTTTTTACTTTACTCTGGAGTATACCGCGCGTTTGATTTTTATCAAGCAAATCGGGGAAATAATTCGCCTCTATTTTTATCCTTGGGGTTTGCCTCAAGGCTAAAAACACTAAGCTCTGTGGTTTATCTCAGAGCTTAGCCCTTCGGGGAGAACTCAATTTTTTCCCCGAACCACGATGGCTCTTTCGCTGGCGCTCTTTTGCCTTCGGGCATATCTGTTTTCTTGACAAAAACCGATACCTTGGGGTCTGCCTCAAGGTATCTTCAAGCCTGCGTGCTATTACTCCGCCGTAAATTAAAAAAAGGAGGAATAAAAAATGAGCCAGGAGAAAAAAGAAATGCTAAAAGGAAACGAAAAATTCGAAGAAGGGGTGTTGACTTCTGACGCCTGTATGCAGAGATTCTCACAATCCAGAGAAACGCAATACAGGACATACGAAGAAGATTTGCCGGAGCAATCTTTCGGCAGGTCTGCCTGGTATGAAGAAAGAAGATTAATTTCTAAAGTCTACCAGTTGAAAAACAAAGGATTTAAGCCCTTCGCGGGTGAAACCCTCGAAACCTTTGTTGTCAGGCTGGCGAATAAACTGGATGAATGATGAGAAATGAATATTTATCAAAAATCATTCAAAAAAAGGAGGTGACGTATGTTTGATACCGCACGGGTAGTAACTGATTTGGTTAAAGAAAGATTAACTAAAGGCCAAATAGCCCTAGTTTGGGAAGGGTTAGAGTTTAGAAGGGATACAATTCAAGATCCCGGGCCGTTACAGGTGTTTTGGCTGGCCGGATGTGAAATCTGGGTTCATGACGACGGCAAAATAACGACTATGGTTTTGCCAAACGAAGCACTGCAGGAGGTCTAATATGTGGGAAAGAATGGATACGCTTAATATTAATCTAAGTGACAATAGAATTATAGACTGGGTGGATATTGATGGAATTATTTGGGTAAAAATTTAAGCGAAAGGAGAAAAATTACAATGTTTGAGTTAAAGCCCGATACCCCGCCCTGCCCTTGTGGGTTTTTGGTTAGGGGTTGGGTTTGGGTGATTTTGATTGGAACGAGCGTGCGGTAGCCTTCGTCAGGGTTGTTGACGAAAGCGCCTATTAGGCTACCGCACGCAAATAGCTTTAAGTGCTTGGGGTAAAGATAAATTGTAAATATCAAATGTCTTCTAAGAAATTAATTAAAAGCTGTCCTATCAGCCATATGGGGAGAAAAGAAATTTGAGGATGGGGTATTGCGCGTTGAAATATTAGAGAAGGAGGTGAAAGACGTATGTATAGCCCAGTGTTAAGCGAATCAATGGTCAAAACGCTTTACAGGTTGAAACAAATGCAAGGAAGGCCGATGACGGTGGTAGTTGAGAAGATGCTTTTATTGTCCATTGCTTCCGTAGATAAGAAGCCTGTATGCGAAATGTGTGTGAGAGAAAATAACGATGATTGCAAGAACTGCTATTTTTCCTGCATCACAAAGGAGGGTTTAAAATGTTAACGAAGAATGAATTAAGGCAATTTAGCGGAACAGAGCATTGGTATAAGCATTTAAGCGGATATCTTTACACCGATGGTGTCTTGTTTATGGCTCAGGAAGGAGGCGCATTCTGGTTGGTTGATAAAATAATGTTTACAACCAGAGCAAAAAATAATTTGCAGGAATTTGGTTCTTGGAAGCTTACGGTTAATGAGGATAAATCAGCAGTCCTGGTATGCGAGGATGGTAACTATCGCGAGCTTTACCGGGAGAGAATCGAATGGACAGATTTTCCGCTAAATAAGATCGAGCTATGGTTTGAAAATGGCGTCTTAATACTGCCGAGTGAACACTAAAATGGCACGGGTAATGAAAAAGATGGTACAAAATAATAGGGACCGAGGGTTCGTATCACAGCCTCTTCGATATACATTTTAAGGTGGATATTGTAACAAGCGGGAAGTGAGTTATGACGTAGCTTATTGGAAAAGCAGTAGGTTGCGTTTTGTTTTTGTATGCTTTTGGTTGCGTAAATTTACTTCCAAAAGTTTCCAAAAACTGCATACTAAGTGTATACCTGAAAACTCAACCGTCTTTTTATATTGACAAGAGTTTTGGTAGTATTAGAATAGGAAGCAGTAGGAAGTAATAGAATGAGCGTCAAGCTCTACCTCTCGAGGTGATTCAATGGTTGATATATCAAAATATTTCACTGTAAAGGAAGTCGCTAAGCGTCTTGATGTAACCGAGGACTGGGTGCGTGACCTAATCCAGTTAAAACAATTGAAAGCTGTGAAGATGGGAAAGTGGCGGGTTGATCCGGAGGAGTTAAAAGGGTTTATCCAAGAAAGAACGAACATTAAATAGACCAAGAGTAAAGATATGGTCATCTTATGCCAAAGATCGATATCCCAGTTGAAGAGTTAGTCAATAAAATGAAGAGGGGCGAACTGTTACTTCCCAAAATGAAGCGTAAGCATGTTCGGCTATCTACAAGAGCAAAAGATCTAACTTTTTTATTTGAATTGCCTACGCGGGGGAGATTACTAGCTAAAAAGAAGGATGCTTCTGTTTATCCTATTTATCAACAAAAAGAAAATTTTCTTTTCGAAGGTGATAGTTTTTTATGGTTAAAAAATTTAAAAGATGAATCGGTCGATCTTGTTTTCGCAGACCCACCTTATAATATAAAAAAAGCAGATTGGGATAAATTTGAAAGTCAGGAAGAATATATTCAGTGGTCATTGTCGTGGATAAAAGAAGTTGCTCGGATTTTGAAGAAGACCGGAACGCTATATGTTTGTGGCTTTACTGAGATATTAGCAGATATTAAGCATCCCGCGATGAAGTATTTCAAAGGATGTAAATGGTTATTATGGTATTACAAAAATAAGGCTAATTTAGGAAAAGATTGGGGGCGATCGCATGAGAGCATTTTGCATCTTCGGAAGGCAAAACAGTTTACTATAAATATTGATGATGTAAGAATTCCTTATGGTGAGCATACCCTGAAATACCCTGCTCATCCTCAAGCCGACACTAGTCAATACGGAAATAGTGGTAAACGAAAAGATGTATGGACGCCCCATCCTTTAGGTGCAAAACCCAAAGATGTTATAGAAGTTCCAACGACCTGTAACGGAATGAGTGAAAAAACTCCTCACCCTACCCAGAAGCCAGAAGAATTACTTCGTAAATTAATCCTTGCTTCTACAAATGAAGGAGATTTGGTTATAGATCCTTTCTCGGGATCTGGCTCAACACTGGTTGTAGCAGAACAACTTAAGAGGCGTTGGATGGGATGTGATAGTGCTCCCGAATATAATCAATGGGCAATCGAAAGGTTAGAAAAGGTTACGCATAAGACAATAGCTGAATGGATTGCTTATGATAGAGCAAATGAGAAGAGGAGGTCTTCAATAAGATGAAGTTAAAACAAATTGTTAATAAAGCAGCTAATAAAAATAATTTTACATCAATTCAAGGTTATGTCGATTTTTCTCGTTTATATCTGGAGTATATAAAAAACAATTTGCAAGCTGTTATTGTCTCAAAAAATGAGAATATCTACCGATTTTTTCAATACAAAAAAGAAGGCACTTTTAATGTTACGAGACCAATTAATAGTGAGATCATGCTTTCTTTAGAAAATTTTGAGAAATCTATTAAGCCGTTCTTTGGGTTGCTTGAGAGTGTTAGGAATAAATCTACTAACACAGAGGAAAGTCGTCATTTAATCAATAATTTTATTTATACATGCCAGCAATCTATCGGAGCGACTTTGGATGCGCTGCCAGCAAATCGCTCAAATACAGCTCGGAAAATAAATGGTGATCTTTTTGAGAGATTTATCCGATTGGTTATTGAGAAAATTGGGATAAAGGTATGTCACGGAACAATTGCGGTTCCCGTAAAGATCGATGGAGAAGTTGCATTTCATATGAATTATCAGCATGATTTGATAATTAAAGTTGACGATGATGTAACAGCTATCGGTTCTGTTAAGACATCTAGCAAGGACAGGTTGGACAAAATTTTTATAGATAAATTCCTTTTTAATCAATTGACGGATAAAAAAACACCTCATTTTGCTGTGTTTCTCAACGATGTTCAAAGAAAAGGCGCGGTAGGAAAATATGGAATTAATGCAACATTTTTACCAGGACATTTTAAAGGCTATACAATAAAACTTAATCCCCTTGACGGAGTTTATTATTTTGATATTCGACCGAACATGCGAACAGAGAGCATCCTAAAAGATCATATAAAAACATTTGATCATTTAATTATGGAAGATATTTGGAAATTTGTTGTATAAAGAAAGATGGAGCGGATAACTGAAGAATGGCCGCGGAAAATCTGCATAAACATTTTATTGTTGATACTAAGACAAATTATTTATTAGTGCGAGGATAGCAATGTGGATTTCAAAGGTTACAATCAAAAATTTTAGAAAAGTTCCTTTTGATAAAGAGGTAGTCATCAATTTTAAAGAAGGACTAAATTTAATTATTGGTGAGAATAATATCGGCAAAACAACCATAATAGATGCACTTTCGTTATGTCTAAGTTATGGCAGTGTTGAACGAGGAGTCTGGTTAAAAAAAGAAGATTTTAATAATCCTGATTCGCCGATTGAGATTTCAATAGAATTCAGCGGCTTAAAACTTCAGCATGAAGCAGCATTCTTGCAGGCGCTTGTTATTGATGACGAAGAAAAAAATAATCAGCTAAGATTTATTTTTTCTTTTGAATTGAAAGATGAAAAAGTCCAGCCGCAAATCAAATGCGGCGAACTCGGGTTAACTTCTAATCCATATGATTTATTGAAATATCTTAGGGCGATACACTTGCAGGCCTTACGTGATGTGAATTTGGAATTTCAGCCTGGTTATAAAAGTCGTATTACCAAAATAGTAAGGAAGGAGTTTCCTGAGTGTAAATCTTTTGAAGAAATCTTTAAGGATGCAAATATAAAGGCTTTGGGACATCAAGGTGAGAAGAATCCCGTGAGGGTTTTAGAAGGTCAAACAAATCAAAATATCGCGAAGCTTTCTTTAGGCAGTGATAACAATAAAATAAAACTGGACTTTGTCGAACAGGAATTTACAAAAATTTTAACAAACATAGTAATGAAAACTGCGGAAAAAGGGCTTGATATAAAAACAAACGGGTTAGGATACAATAATTTAATTTATATTTCGACAATCTTGACTGAGTTGAAAGTTGAAGAAAAATATGAATCTCATATCTTTAATTGTTTGTTAATTGAAGAACCAGAGGCGCATTTACATCCACAATTGCAAGCCTTACTGCTGGATTTTCTACAGGCCGAATACAAAACAATACAGGTTATTCTAACTTCACATTCCCCGACGCTTGCTGCTGCGGTTAATTTCAATAATTTAACGATTTTGGCTAAATCACATGAAGTTATGAAGAGCGTATTAATAAAAAATACTGCCCTGGAAAATAAGAATAAAGCCTTTTTGCGGAGATTTTTAGATGTTACGAAATCTCAGATGTTTTTTGCAAGAAAAATAATTTTTGTTGAGGGTATTACCGAGGCCATGTTGATGAAAGCATTTTGGAATTATATCTTCAATGATATTAGAATGAAATTTGATCGGCAAGGAATAGAAATTGTTAATATTCAAGGTGTGGCCTTTAAACCTTATGTAGATTTAATAAAGAACGTTTTTGCTGAAACCGACGTGAAGAGTGTTTTAATTACTGATGATGATAGGGGATCGGGTAAAAGTTGCCCTGTCGATAAGCGCTTTATAATCGATGATCAGATTCGACCAACCCATGAGATAGTAAGCATCTTTAATGGGGCGCCCATTTCTTCAAGAGCCGTAACATTAAAGAATGAAGTGGAAAAGTTGAATAAAGAAGGGTTTAGGGTGGGTATATTCTTATCACAGAAAACTTTTGAAATTGAATTTGCCCTAGCAAACGAAAAGATTCGGAAATTATTTAAGAATATTATACCGATAGCCGAGTCTTCTGCAATGCTTAAACTTAATTTTGCTATTGATATTTGGAGAAAGATCAGTGAAGAAGATTTGAAATCCGAGTTCGCTGATCGAATATTGCGTTTTATCGGGCGTGCTTCGAATAAAAAATTAGGTATTCAAATACCCGATTATATAATTCGAGCTTTTAATTTTCTAAAAGATGATTAACCCTACGCCGGAACAGAATATCGCGGTAGACCAAAGAGGTCTGTGTGTACTTTCTGCATGTCCCGGAAGCGGAAAGACTTTTACGGTTGCCCACCGCATTAAAAGAATAGTCAATGAAAAACGATTATTACCCTATCAAGGCGTTGTTGCTTTGTCATTCACCAATATTGCTAAAGATTCCATTATTAAAGAATACTGGGAAATATCCGGTAAACAAATAGGTAGCCCTCATTATGTCGGGACGATTGATAGCTTTTTAAACAATGCAATTTTTAGGCCGTTTTCGCATAAGTTAATCGGCAATGGAAAAAAAGAAATAAGGATCCTTGATGTTCATTCAGATTGGCTCAACATCGTTTATCCTAAGTCAGCGCTATTCAAAATCAACCCACATAACATAACTTTTAATATGAATGGAGAGATTGTTTATCAAACACGAAAGTTGGTCGAAGGAAAACAGCAAGAATATATTGAATGGCTAAAGAAAGATTTATTAAAAAAATGTATTGTTACCCAGGCCGATGTTAACTTTTTTTGTTACGAAGTTTTAAAAAAATATGCGAATATATGCAGGGCTTTAATCGATAAATATCCCTATTTTATTATTGATGAAGCTCAGGATTGCTCTGCGGTTCAAATGGGAATAGTAGACTTGCTCGTTGCGCGTGGTCATGCCGAAGTCATGTTAGTCGGCGATGCCTATCAAGCTATTTATGAGTGGCGAGATGCAAACCCACGTCTATTTGTAAAAAAAGAGACAGAAAATAATTGGCAAAAGAAGGAACTTTTGCACAGTCAACGTAGTGGAAAGGTGATATGTCAATTCTTGAATAAATTCCATAATAATAGAGCTATTAAACAAGATGTTGCTAGGGTAGAGCTAAATGATGCAGAGGTAAAAGTTGTTCATTGTGTTGATAGACGAATTCTTTGCGACAATTTTCTAGAAGATGTCAAAAGAAAAGGTATCCCTATCCGAAAAGAAAAAGTTGCAATTTTGTATGGCGGTCATGCCTCAAAAATCAATTTCAGAAAAACGAATATTGATCCGTTTAATATTTGGAAAAATTCAGATGTTGGCCTTACTAATACACGCAAGGTCTATTCATTGCCACTTTTAAGCAAAATTGCTTTTATTGAAAAGAACTATAAAAAATCATATTCCTATCTTGAGAAATTTTTCTATTATTTAATTGAAAAAAAACATCTGGTTTCATCCGATGATGTTCGAGGGCATTTGTTGGATCGTATCGAAAATAGGGTAGTCCTGTGGAATTTATGTACTAATTTACCATCTTTAGAGACAGAGATTGATGCTTGGATTTGTAAGACTAATGCGTTGATTTTCAAAACAGCACAGCAATTGGGAATAAGTTCAAGAATTGAAATTAAGAAGACAAAAAAGGTCACTAACTTTAATATTTATCATGAATTATTTGGAACCATTGCGCCATTTAAGTCTATAAATAATGTTACCTTAGAGAACGTTCATCAAATCAAGGGGAGAACATTTGACGCGGTCATGGTTTTTATTGATAGCGGAAGAGGAGATTTTAAACTGTCCATTGGAAAATTAGAAAAAATCTTACAACATAAAAATTTATTGAGCGGTGATTATCATGAAGATGGAAGATGCTTTTATGTGGCCGCGTCAAGAGCTCGCAGGCTTCTCTGGATAGCCAGCGCCGATAGTAAAATAGAGAAAATATTCAATGACGATTTACGTAACTGTCTCCGGATTTGAATATGAAAAAGAGGATGTATTTAATCCTGATAAAAATTGGCAAATAATTTTTCCGGTCCCATAATGAAAAGTACATTTAATTACGCGGCAAAAGGATAAGTTTAAAAATATGTATATATAGCGATGGAATGAACATAATAACACACTCCAGCGGACTGGCGATTGCCCGCCGCTGATTTTCGGCGTTATCTGATAAATAATGATCCAAACACGAAATTTTTCGAAGGAGATCGCCCGTGACTGATATTTTACTGATCGTGATTGTCGTTCTGCTGGTCGCCACAGTGGCTCTCTTGCTCAGGCTTTTAAAGAAAGCATCGCAAGTCGATACCTCCGTACTTGTTTCCCGCTTTGATGCTTTCGAAAAGGCACAGGAACGTATCGAGCGTGCGGTTAGAGAGGAAGGGGCCAAGAGCAGAGACGAGCAGGGTAAGGCAGCGAGAGAGCAACGGCAGGAACTCGCTGAAGCCTTTAAGACCTTCGGTGATTCCGTGGTCCAACGAATGATAGATGTTGCCAGCATGCAGAAGGGACAACTCGATGCTTTCTCTGGTCAGCTTACCACCTTTGCTAAAGCTAGCGGTGAGCGGTTAGATGGAGTCCGTGCCGAGTCTGCCACTGGAGCCAAACAATTGCGGGAAGAAGTTGTAACGACCCTCAATAGTATTTCGGAGACAATGGCTAAGACGATGAAAGATTTGGCTGTTGCCGAGAAAGTTCAGCTTGAGGCATTCTCTGGGCAGATCGCCTCGTTGACGAAGACCAGTGGTGAGAAACTCGATGGTATACGAACGGAATCAACCACCGGAGCAAAACAGTTACGAGAAGAAGTTATCGCGGCGCTTAAGGGGATCACGGAAGCCACTACCAAAACAATGGGTGAGTTGGCCAATCTTCAGAAAACCCAGCTTGAAATTATGTCAACCGCAATTGGGAGACTTTCGGATTCAAATGAGAAGAAGCTGGAGTCAGTCAGGGTCACGGTGGAAAATAAACTCCAAAGCATGCAGATTGATAATGCAAAGCAACTTGAACAAATGCGCCAGACCGTTGACGAGAAACTCCAGGGGACATTGGAAAAGCGCCTAGGTGAATCCTTTAAGCAAGTCAGCGAACGTCTGGAACTGGTGCACAAAGGGCTTGGGGAGATGCAGACGCTTGCCACTGGCGTCGGTGATCTTAAAAAGGTACTTACAAATGTAAAAACACGTGGGACATGGGGTGAAGTGCAGCTTGGGGCGCTGCTGGAGCAAGTGCTCAATCCTGATCAGTTCGCCACCAACGTGGCTACGAAAGATGGTGGCGAACGTGTTGAGTTTGCGATCAAACTGCCGGGAAAAAGTACCGACAAGGATGAGGCTGTCTGGCTCCCAATTGACGCTAAGTTTCCTATTGAAGACTATCAACGTCTAATTGAAGCTCAAGAAAGCGCAGATATCGAAGGAGTTGAAGCGGCAAGTAAACAGTTGGAGAACCGGATTAAGATCTGTGCATCAGACATTTCTGAAAAGTACTTAAATCCGCCAAAGACCACGGACTTCGGCATTCTGTTTTTACCTATAGAGGGTCTATTTGCCGAAGTCATCCGTAGGACAGGCTTGACCGAGGTTATTCAACGGGAGTGCCGTGTGGTTATCGCTGGCCCGACTACTCTATGGTCTATTTTAAACAGCCTTCAGATGGGTTTTCGAACGCTTGCTATCCAGAAGCGTTCTAGTGAGGTCTGGAACCTCCTTGCCGCAGTCAAAACCGAGTGGACGAAGTACGGCGATGTTCTGGAAGCAGTGCAGAATAAATTACATCAAGCATCAGACACAATTGAGAAGGCCAAAGTGAGGTCAAGAGTCGTTGGAAGAAAACTCAAGGACGTGCAAGAGCTTCCCGTAGGTGAGGCTACTGCTTTGCTGCCTATTGATGCGTCGGAAGATGATGGATTGGCTCAACCAATAGTCTAAACCTTACAGCAGATAGATAACTTTGGAGAATAATTGATGGCTGCTATTGACGACATTATCGTGTGGGTCAGTTCTTTGCCCGCATGGCAAGGAGATGCTGTACGTCGTCTGCTGGCGACGGGCGATCAGCCGCTCAATGCTCGTGGTTATTCTGAAATATTAGCTCTAGCCAAAGCAGACTTGAAGATTGCGGCGCCCCAAGAAAACCTCAAGCCTGTTCTTCCAGTTGCGGGCAATTTCTCGGGTGTTCCCGCAACAACAGTCGCGGTTAAACTGCTATCAATTGATGACGTCCGAAATGTCAACATCATCAAGGATGCCCAGACACAGCCCTTCGCAGAGAGTGGCGTCACGGTGGTGTACGGTGATAACGGCTCCGGTAAGTCCGGCTACTCCCGAATCTTGAAACTGGCTTGCCAAGCCCGCGATAAGGATGAGCGCATCCTTCCCAACGTCTTCGCAACGGCACCAACCGGTACGCCAACCGCAATATTAAAGATTAAGCAGGATGGCAGGCCAAAGGACATTGTTTGGACTCAAGGTGCCCCTGCTGACCCTATCTTGACCAATATCACAGTGTTCGACGGTCGCTGTGCCCGAGTTATCACGGATGATCGCAATGAGATTAGTTATCTACCCTATGGTGGCGATGTGTTTCAAAAGCTGGCGGAGATTGTCTTGAGAGTTAAGGCCGACGTGGAAGCGGAGATCACGGCTATTGCGCCGGTTCAGGATTCAGCCATTGTGGTTGGTACTACGTCGGCGAAACTTCTTGAGTCGTTGTCGGATAGCACTAAAGATGAAGTTATTCAAGCAGCTACGGATTGGACCCCGCAGGATGAACTGCAATTGGCTACTCTAGAAGAGCTCGCGCGGACCTCAGACTCCACCAAAGCGGCTCAAGAGGTCGCCCGCCTTGACAAAGTTAAGGGACGGATCAACGATGCGGCTAGTGCGGTGACTGCGCTCGTTGTAGCGTGTGTGGATTTGACAGATGAAGTCATCCATAATGTTATAGCGGAGGTAAATGCCGCACAACTCGCACATGTGTTTGCCGTGGCTGAACGGCAGACGCCCGAAGTGTTACCCGGCGTTGCATCCACCAATCAATGGGAGATCCTCTATAAGGCAGCGAAGCAATACTCTGAGGAGGTAGCTTATCCCGGCGAATCCTTTCCAAAGACATATGATGCGTTTTGTGTGCTTTGTCAGCAACCACTAGGAGAGGAAGCGGTTGCTCGCTTCGGTCGCTTCAAGAAGTTTATAGAGGATGTCACAAACACTGTGCTCATCGCCAAGCGCAACGTATTGAGGTTGTTGCGCGAAAAAATAGAAATTGTGGATCCTTTGACTGCCGCGCCGCTTGAATCGATCTGCGATGAGCTCGCCAGTCTGGACGCTAAGGTGGCAAATGATCTGCGAGCCTATCATGCGGCGGTTGCTACGCGAAAATCTGTAGTACTCGCTTTGCTCAAGGAAGGTGAAGATCCGCAGAAGGCGGTGTTGTTGCCACCTTGGCCTGCATCTGTTGAAACAGCATTACGATCAGTTGCCAAAACACTCATCCAAAAGGCTGCGGACATCACGAACGCGGCTAAACCTGAGGAATATAAGAAGCTCCTCGCCACCGTCGCAGAACTCAAATCGCGAAAAGCGCTCAGTGCAAGGAAAGCTGATATTTGCGCATTTATCGCAAAGGTTCGGCATAATGCTGACCTGCGGCGCGCCGCTGACACTCTTCGCACGCAAGAGATTACACGGCAAGGCACAACGATAATCCGAAAGAACCTGACCCCGGAATTGATAAATGCTTTTAAAACTGAACTTATTGCGTTAGGCGCGACACGGGTGCCTATATCGCTGAAACCTAGTGGAGACGTGGGCGAGACGGCGCACGAGATTTTATTAGAAGGCGCCAATACGCTAGGCCGGGCTCGCATCTCTCAGATTCTCAGTGAAGGCGAAGCGCGCGTAATCGCGATTGCTGGTTTCTTGGCTGAACTCCAGCTTGTTCCACATGCCAACGCGATTGTGTTGGATGATCCAGTTTCATCGCTTGATCATGTATTTACCGGAAAGATCGCTGCACGGCTTGCGCGCGAGGGGCTCAGACGACAGGTCATCATATTTACGCATAATATAGCTTTCCTCATGGAATTGGAAGACGCTAGTATGGCGTTGGCCATGGCCGGTACGCCTGTTGGTATCACCGTGCATACTTTGCGCCGTGGCGGCAAGTCGGCTGGTATTACAACAAATGGCGCGCCGTGGTATGCTCTGAAGATCAAGCAACGGGCGCAATACATGGAGGAATTGGTTCACAAGATCAAACTGCTTTATCCGGACAATATGGCCGAATACAACGAAAAAGCGGCCCGTGTCTATGGGTTATTGCGCGAAGCTTGGGAATCTTGTGTTGAGGATGACCTGTTCTATAATGTGGTGTGCCGATATCGGAACAGCGTACAGACACTCAAGCTTATCGAAGTGGCCATTGAAGACCCAGACATCCATCATGTAAATCTTCATATGTCCAAGACTAGCACCTGGATGACAGGCCATGACAAATCCAAGGCTTTGCATTATGACCGCCCCGCACCTGATGAACTGCTTGCCGATATTAAAGCCTTACGGGATTTTTCAAAACAGCTTACTGATCGTCGTGTGCAAACAAAAAAGCAACGCGATAAGCAGCTGGAACCGTGAAATAAATAGGATGGTTCTATTTATACTTGTGTGGATTTAGGATTAATTTTATTACTGAACACAAATTGCACCAAGTTGTAGGGGAGAAACCTGGAAGTGCTCCTGAGAAAAAGGGGTCAGAGTGAATTAAAAAATAAATGGGCGCTGTCCCTATTTCCCAAATTCTCCATTATATTAATGCGGAAGATACTTAATACTCAAGTTGAAGAGATTAAAGAAAGCGAATAAGTTAAAAATGTCTGAAGAAATAACTCCAAAACCATATAGCCCTACTGATACTGCTGAAATAGAGGCAATAAAAACTCTTATAAATTGTCTCGATCTGAAATATATCAAGCCAGACATAAAAGAGCGTGATAAAACCGCGAAATTATTTAATATTCCATGAATTTTTCGATAGAGTGTAGGGCCGGACCTCAATTTTTCAGCCGCAGGCATCCGTTGGCTACGGCTAAAGATTAAGGGATTTTCAAAGAACAAAGATAAAAATGAAGAAAGAACTAAGTATTATTATCGTAATTAAAATAGGTTTTGACATTGCGCGCGGAGTGCATGTGAAGAAACAAAAGAAAAGATAGTTCGTATAATAAAAACAGCAAAAACATTATCCAGCGAGAAAACAAATGATGATGCTATTAGAGAGGTATTATCTGATGTTTTTTGGCGAGAAGCAAAGAGATATGGCGGAAGATATAAAATGTCAGTATTTGGATATACCAATGACAAGGATGCGTTATTGAGATCCTCGTTTGAGTCGGAAGATTGTCGGAGTAGCTTGCTTGACTCGCCGCATAGTATTACATTTTATTTTGAATATTTTCCAGAGAATTCTCAAGGGCCTTTTGCAGGAGAGGTTGTTGTTTATCATGTAGAAGTAGAAGGGAGTGATATTGCCTATGTTTGTAGAGGGCGTGGTTTTCCTAACAACTATCGTTATAGTCCTAGGGTGGTGTATGCTGATTTACACAACTCGTATAAGAAAAAGGGGTCAGAGTGAATTAAAAAGTAAATGGGCGCTGTCCCTATTTCCCAAAAGGAACAACCGTTTACATTGGACGAGTAGAGGGTGGAGCCCAAAAAGCCACACTGATATTTATTAAAAACAAGGATGCGCTAAGAAGGGTAGAATGATCCAATTACTCGAATATGAAATAAACAAACTTATTGAGTTTCTTAAAGAAGGAGTAAAGTTTCTTGAAGGTTACGAAGTTAACATAAGACCTGGATATCGTTGGTCTCAAACCTTGGCCGAATTTGCCCATGAACTAAGGTCTGCTTGTAGTCCTGAGTTGATTTGTGAGTTTATTAGAGCGAATAATCGGGAATTATTAGTCTGCAATGGGAAATAATCACATAGAAAAGCTAGATGCAGTATCATTCGATACTTTTATAGCACTAGCAGATCCTTTTAAAAATGATGTTAATGTATTTGATTTATCCGGAGTAAAGTTTATCTCTCCTGCTGCGCTCGTTCAATTAGCAGCCGTTTGTTATGCCCTTAAAGGAAAAGGTCGTCAATTGAAGATTATTTTAGACGACCATTCAGTATGCTCTTACTTGGCTCGCGCTGGATTTGTAAGTACCCTAAAATCTCTTGTTAAATTTGAACCTCAACATATAGAGGACAGTATTTATAATCATCTTCGGGGTTCAAACCCATTATTGATTGAAGTTACGAAGATTGAAAAAGGAACAGAGCTTCCTAATTTGTTGAATCAAATTATATCAGTGCTTCGGCATCGGCTTAAGTACCGTAAATATGATGCATTTGATGTGGCAACGGTTATTTCAGAAATTTGCCAGAATACTTTCGATCACAATAAATCTACCTGCGGATTTTTAGCTATGCAGGTTTACGGAAAAGGTACTAAGAGGTTTTTAGAGATCGGTGTCGCTGATTATGGCGATGGACTAACTAAGACATTACAGCGTAATTCTAAAAATAAAGGAATTAATTCGGATTTAGCCGCAATTGATTATGCAATTAAGCCCGGAACTTCTGAGCACGATGATCCAACTCGGGGGACTGGTTTATATCATCTTCTTAAGATAGCCTATAAGTATCAAGGCGCGGTACAGATTCGATCAGGGGAGGGGAAGGTCCGTTATCGAATGGATATGCGGCAAGGATGGAAGACACCAGTTGTGTATATTCCGGGTGTCCATATAGCACTTTCCCTTGGACATAAAAAAAAGACAACATAAAAAAAGAATTGACAAATTAAATAAAGATGTTACACTGTAGATAATGGATAAGAGGCTTGATTTAGTAAAACACGGTAAACAATTGTGGACACGTGATCTCGCTGTTACTATACGCGGTGACCTAGAAAAATTATTAGAGCAGAGTCAGGCCGGAGATGCTGTAATTATAGATGCAAAGGATGTTGATGTTTTTGACTATTCTTTTGCAAATGAGCTATTTGGTAAAACAATACTTAGGTTGGCAAAAGAGCACCCTGAGAGATTTCTTGTTGTTGAAAACTTAAACGTCTATACCAGAGAAAATTTAGCTAATGCATTATCCAGCCTGGGTCTGGTTATGATTGAAAAGAAAGGAGGAAAAATACAGCTTATTGGAAAGGTTCATCCAGCTGATCAGGAAACTTTTAATGCTATTGTTAGCGCAAAAGATCCTGTGACCGCAAATGATCTTAAGGATAAACTTGGGATAAACCTTAACGCCATGAACGAGAGGTTATCTAAATTATCGGGATTTGCGCTTATTCGCAGGAATACAGGAGTTTCTTCAGCGGGACGGGAGCAGTATAGGTATTCAGTTTTAAGGTAAAATTTTTTTAATTACTTATACACCACATACACTGTATGTGAAGAAGGAGTAATGTATGACATAGGAAACTGACAACAACCAGAATGTTTTGTGTGGAAAATCTTGAATCAACCTGTTTTAAAATGGAGCTTCGGCTTAAGGAGAGTCAGTTATGGAAAAGAAGAAGATTACTATTTTGATTAATCAGCGGCCGTTTCATTTTCACGAAGAAACGCTAAGTCCTGTTGAGTTCCGGAATGCAATCGGAGCATCATCTGATTATGAGGTTTGGTTAGTTATGCATAGCCCAGATCCAGAGGGTCAGTTGCCGGATGATGACATTCAGATAACTGGTCCTGTGGAAATTAAGGATGGTCAACGGTATCGAGTGGTTCCCCCAGGAACTTTTGGTGGGATGTCAGTTATGCTACCAGCTCGGTTGATTGATGAGGTGAAGGCTCTCTGTGAAGGGGGCCTCACCGCTATCTTGACTGAATCTGATGGGATGGCAAATGTTGAGATTGCAAAGTATCAGGTAAGTTCTGGGCGCTATAACAAACCGACTATAGATTTGTTATTAAGGTTGCCGCTTTCCTATCCTAATGGAAAACCGGATATGTTTTGGGTTGATGAGGATTTCGTCTTGAGGGATGGAAGGGTGCCGAAGGCGGCGGAAGTAATTGAGGCTTGGCTAGGAAAGCGCAGGCGTCGTTTTTCTTGATCTATCAACATCTATCAAGCTGGAATCCCGGAGCGGACAATCTTTTAACATATTTAGAGTTTATAAATAATCGGTTAGCGAAATTAGAGTGAAGTATGAAATACAGAATAAAAATCAGTAAGGGGGATTTTGAAGAATTGAAAAAGCTGGTTTTAGCTGATCATCCGCAGGAGTGCGCTGCTTTTGCATTGGCCGGGACCGCGCTTTTGGAAAATGTGACTGATGCTATTGTGAGGCGACCTGTCGCTATTCCCAAGGAACTATTTGTCATTCAGGAAGAACTACATTTGAATGTCAGTCCTAAAGCCATAAATGGTCTGGTTTCTCTTTGTGAAAAAAACCAGCTTGGCGCAGTGATTTGTCATAGTCATCCAGCCGATATCCCATATTCAGTCACTGACGATATAGGAGAAAAGCGGATTATCGAAGTCCTGCGTAAATATATCCCTAATAATGCGCCTACAGCTAGTCTCGTTTTCTTTCCAGGCGGCGTCCGAGGAAGAATCTGGATTCCTGGCGTTTCACAGCCTATTCCTATTTCAGAAATTCGTGTTATAGGGAATAGTATTAAAACTATTTCATTTAACGACTCTTCTCAAAAACAATCATTTGATCAAGAGCTTTTTGATCGACAGGTTTTAGCATTTGGAAAAGAAGGTCAGGCCCTTATTAGATTTGCTAAGGTTGCTATTGTTGGAGTTGGTGGAACGGGTTCTCCAACTGCAGAGCAGTTAATTCGCCTTGGCGTACAGGATATAGTATTGATTGATAAGGATCATTTTGAAAAATCAAATCTTACTAGAGTCTACGGAACATTTGCAACAGATGTACCTAAAAAACAGCGTAAATGGCCACCTCGTCCGAATAAAGTAAATTTAGTAGCTAGGCACTTGAAAAATATTAATCCTAAAGCTATAGTTCGTGTAGTCTCACAAGATATTGTGTCGCAAAACGCAGATCGAGTCCTTATAGATCGGGATATTATTTTTCTTTGCACGGATAATCATTGGAGCCGTGCTGTAGTCAATGAGGTATCTTATCGGTATTTTATTCCTACTATCAATATGGGAGTACGAATAGATGCGCGTGAGGGGGTAATTATTGGGGCCGCTGGAGTAGTGGATGTGCTTAGGCCTGATTTGCCATGTCTTTGGTGTAAAGGATCTGTTAACGGAGAGCGAATTGCAGCAGAAAGCTTGCCAGTGGAAGAACGTAGTTCGCGAATTAGAGAGGGATATGTACAAGATGTTGGTTCTCAAGCTCCCTCGGTAGTAAGTCTTACAACGACTATTTCTGGCTTTGCGGTAACTGCTTTTTTACAGCTTATAACTGGTTTTATGAAAGAATCCGGCCATATACAGAGATTAAATTACGATATCTGTTACGGCACAGTAACTCGTGGGAATACTAAGTTACTTGATAAATGTATTTGTAAAAATATTCGGGCTTACGGAGATCTAAAAAAATAAAGGCAAGGGGCGAGTCTTATCTCTCGAATCATTCGTGTTTATGGGCACGCGAATGACTTCGCGAGAAAGGAGGGTCCTGTAATGGCTAGAGATGCAGCAGGAATGAGGGGCTATCGTCCAAGAAATCAGGATGGACAGTTACGTGACAAACGTGATGATACCCATGTTGGCACCATAGAGAAGAAATATGGTGTTGATCTTGGCGCGCGTTCTGATATGCATTTAGGTGAATACCTGAAGCAGAAAGACGTGAAATCCCTGAATGATTTAATTACTGGAAAGTAATTGAATCTTGCTCGCCCCTTGCCGATTATAAACAAAAGTGGGGTTAAGAGGAACGAATTTCATTAATCGCTGTGTTAAAATAGTTACGTAAAACAATTGCGTATGTATGGTGCAAACATCACAAAAAGATTTATAGGCTTGCCCAAGGACTTCGTTGCGTCATCTTTATTGATCGTTCCGTACTGGGTATCTGGATATCTAGTGCTAAAAATCCCACAGAAATAACCCCGGCAAATTACTCCTGCGTCCTTTCAGAATTTAAAGAATATAAAAGCTTCCCAAATTGGCGTTGACCTGGGCCACAATCGAAAAATAGAGATGTAATGCGGGTTTAGAATGGAATTTATAGTTATAGGTGGTAGAATTTTCTTAATTCTTTGACCGCTAATGATGCTTTAAGGGAGTTCTGGATAATTTTAATAAGGTACTTTTTTTGTTCTTCTGGAATATTAGGCATGCCATCCTGGATATTTCCTACCGCTAACAAGGTTTTATGAAGATAGCCGTTTATGGCATGGCTAATGCATTTTAGTGCCTCACCCGCACTGTTAATCTCCGTAAGTCTTTTTATCTCCTCAAAAATCCTCTTATCATCATCATTTAATTCTATGTTGTTAGAGCTGTATTCTTCCATAAGTCGCCCCTGCTTTTAAAAACCTGTCAAGAGAAATTTCCATTTTTTTCTAAAAAAACAAATGTGCGAAACCGCTACATTATTTGAATCTTGCCAATATGAGCAATTTGCATTTTTGCACAGCAAGCGTTTTCTTCGTAGCATTATCGCACAGAGGCACTTTTGGGTGATTTTGCCTAAAACAGGTTAAGGCAAAAACCTATGTTATACTATGCGTAACCTTTAAACAGTGGTTCTTTTGATATAGAGCTTTTTCATCCAGCGGTCCAGGCACCAACGGGTAATATTGAGATTTCCGGATGTTTTTTCCAGATGCCAGTCGTTTCGCCTTAAGGCCTTAAAGATAAGTTCTTTGGCAACCTGATATAAGGCTTTTCTTAAATCAAGGCCTTTTATCCTTAAGGCGGTTATTTCAATATCATCAATCGCGCGTTTAA
>Ga0209211_10003265_pt1 | contig 26728 bp, 17 predicted proteins | sample RifGroA2_FD_183992 | JGI IMG/M metagenome (GOLD analysis project Ga0209211, IMG submission 183992) | Groundwater microbial communities from Rifle, Colorado, USA - Groundwater A2 (SPAdes) (version 2) | ecosystem: Environmental > Aquatic > Deep subsurface > Groundwater | place: Rifle, Colorado...
CAGTAAACTCCTGATATTTAAAAATTTCGAATGCCTTGAACTCGAACATTATGAATCAGACACTGACTCTATAGACAAAAACTATTTAGAGTTTATCTGTAAAGTCTGGTATTTTTGAAAGGTTAAAAGTTTAGGGTTTGTAGTTTGTTGAATAACTACAAACCGTAAACTACAAACAAATGAATCAAAGATTGATATTACATACAAACACTATTTTAATATTCTAATATTTTACAATATGTGCTAAATAATAGAATCATTTAAAGACTTTCATTAATAAAAAATTATTTTAAAGTTGAGTTCGCAGTTGCTTGAAATGAGCGGAATAAAAACACAAGTTCAGGTTTCGAGTGCCTCAACATGACAAAACGAGTGCCTCAACATGACGGTACGAGAGCATTAGGATAACATTCTTCGATAGCTTTAGAATGTTATTTTAACTATAAATTTCTTTTTTTGAAGCCAGTAAAGTGTTTTTTAATAAACTTACAATAGTCATTGGACCAACACCACCAGGAACTGGTGTAATAAAACTGCATTTTGGTGCAACTTCGTCGAATTTTACATCGCCAGTAATTTTAAAACCCGATTTTGTAAGTTTCGATTTAACTCTTGTTGTTCCAACATCAATAACAACAGCACCTTCTTTTACCATATTTGCTTTTACAAATTCAGGTTGTCCTAATGCTGCAATAATAATATCGGCAGTAGAACAAATTTGCTCCAAATATTTTGAGCGACTATGTAAAACCGTAACCGTTGCATCGCCATAACTTCCTTTTTGTGATAGTAAAATACTTATAGGGCGGCCAACAATATTACTTCTGCCTAACACAACACAATGTTTTCCCGAGGTTTGGATTTTATAACGTTTTAAAAGCTCAATAATACCAAAAGGAGTTGCCGAAACAAATGAAGGCATTCCCAAAACTGTACGTCCTATGTTTACAGGATGAAAACCATCAACATCTTTGCAAGGGTTAATTGCTTCAATTACAGCTTGTTTGTTAATGTGCTTTGGCAAAGGAAGTTGTACAATAAAGCCATCAATTCCATTATTGTTATTAAGTTCATTTACTTTAGAAAGTAATTCTTTTTCTGTAACATTATCTTCAAAACAAATTAAAGTTGATTTAAAACCGACTTCTTCGCATGATTTCACTTTGTTTGCTACATAAGTTTCGCTTCCACCATCGTGCCCAACAAGAATTGCTGCAAGGTGAGGAATTTTTCCTCCATTATTTTTTATATTTTTAACCTCTTGAGCAATTTCTGCTTTTATTTCAATAGATATTTTTTTCCCATCAATCAGTTGCATTCTTTATAAAATTAAATTCGAATTAAATAATCTTCAAAATTATTTTATTTAATTGAAATTGGATTAATTTTGCAAAAAAATAATTTATTTATATATGGAAACTCGTGAAAATAAAATTCTTATTCCTTTCGATTTTGGTGAACAATCAACAATCGCTTTAGACCAATCATATAATATGGCTCGAATGATTGATGCAGAAATATTGATTCTACATGTAATTACTGAAAACAATGCTCTTTGGGGTTTGTTTTCAAAAAAAGAACAAGACGATTTAGAAATAAAATTAAAGGCTAAACTTATTGACTTTGCTGGTCATATCGAAAAAAAATCGGGTGTAAAAATTACTCCTTTAGTTGAAAAAGGTAAATTGGTTGAAACAATTTTAGATGCAACCGAAAAGTTAAATGTAAAGTTTTTAATTATTGGAACTATCTCATCTATTGATATTAAACAAAAAGTTATTGGAAGTAATTCTTTGCGGTTAATTCGCGAGGCAAAATGTCCGGTTATTACAATTAAAGGGAAACAGCATAAAGAAGGTTGCAGAAACATTGTTTTGCCTTTAGACCTTACAAAAGAAACCCGCGAAAAGGTTACTAATACTATTTATTTGGCAAAATTTTTTAAAAGCATTGTGCATACTGTAACAATGAATTCTACTTCCGACACTTATGTAATGAACAGATTAAAACTTCAACTTACTCAGGTTAGTGAATTTATTAGAAATCAGGATATTGAATGTACACAAAATTTTTTAAACACACAAGCTGGAAATTCAAATATGTGCAAAGCTCTTTTAGAATTTTCACATAAAGTTGATGCTGACCTTATTGTAATAATGACACAGCAAGAAACAGATGTTGTTAAATATTTTGTAGGCTCATTAGCTAAAGAAATTATTCATAATTCCGATATTCCTGTTATGAGTATTGTTCCAAAAATGAAATAAGATTGATAATTCCGAAGCTTCGGGAAAGATTGAAAAGATGGGTTTTCAGTTTCGGGTTTTCAGTTTAAAGTTTTTACAACTTCAAACTTTAACCCAGAAACTTTTTTGTCATGTTGAGTGATTAGCGAAACATCTATGAACAATAAACTTAAGCAGTAAGCGAAAAACAATAGAACAATGAACAGTAAACAGTAGGCAGTGAACGTAGAACAATGAACTTTTTGAACTTTTTTAAACTATAAACCAATAAATATAAACTTATGAAAAACAGCATTTTACTAACTATTGTTATTTCTTGTTTCATTTCTTGCAATGAAGTCGAAAAAAAAACAAATGATAATAGAGTTAATTTGCTTTTACCCACATCAGTTCCTGTAAGTCAATTATTTGTTTTTGATACTATTAATACCGATTGGCAAAAAAGTTTATTATCGGCAAATTTAATTTCACGTGTTTTCGAAATGTTCAATAAGTCGGAATTAACTGTTTTTGACCCAAATACCGACGATACAAATTTAACTAAATACACGAAAGAACAAGTTTGTAATAACTTAGGAGTTAATTCTGTTTCATTAAATTACAACGAAATTAAAGGGTTGTTTTTTAATGAGGAATGGTTTTTAGATACAGTTAAATCATTTGTTTTCGAAAAAAATATTATTAGTTGGTCGCCTGTTAGATATTTTAATCGGAATAATGAAAAAATAAAAAAACTTATTTTTAAGATTTCGGGAAACGATGCTTCTGAAATTCTCGCAAAAAATATTATTTATGAATTTAATTTAGAAGATACTGTTAACCAAGGTTTTGTTAAAAACATAGATGTTGCTAAACTTTCGAAATTACTTATTGATAAAGCACTTTCTGGAAACATGAAAGTGTATAATCCGATGAATGTTGATGAAGAACTTTCTGTTGAGCAAATAAAGAAGCGGCTTGGAGAACGCATTGATACAGTAATAACCGAAGAACCTGAAACCTCTGAAATGATACAACGAATAATAAAATCAAACATCAATCTTGAAGAAATTAAAAGTATTGTTTTTATTGAAGATTGGTATTATAACCCAAAAACTTATGCAATTAAGAAAATTGTTAAAGGAATTGCACCAGTCAGGCATTATTATAAGTTTGATGAATCGGTAAAATCTATATCTTTTGTTTTGTTTTTAACTAACGAAAAAACAAAAATATTTTAATGCTGAACTTTATTATAATAACGTTCACGATTTTAATTTCAACAATGGGATTTTCCCAAAATTTTTTAATTGAACAAAAGAAAAATGCAAGAGTAAAAACTGCTTATTCCGAAAAAGAAAAGATTGTAAAAGGTTATTTTACAAGTAACAAAATCGAATACAATAATTTTGATTTATACATTAGAATTTTTAAACAGGAAAAAGTTGTTGAGGTTTGGGTAAAAAATAAAAATTCAAACAGTTACACAAATATTGTTAATTATGATATTTGTTCTACATCAGGTGCTCTTGGACCTAAACGCAGGCAAGGCGATGGTCAAACTCCGGAAGGTTTTTATGTTGTGAACAGATTTAATCCGTACAGCAATTTTTATCTTTCGCTAGGATTAAATTTTCCAAACAATGCCGATAAAATAATTACAAAAGGTTTTAAAGCCGGTGGCGATATTTTTATTCACGGAAATTGTGTTACAATTGGCTGCGTTCCAATAACTGATGATAAAATTAAAGAGTTGTATATAATTGCAACTGAAGCAAAAGCACATGGACAAAATAATATTCCTGTACACATATTCCCATGCAAAATGAGTGAAGATAAAATGTTAGAACTTAATAATTTGAATACCGAAAATTATTCTTTTTGGCAAAGTATAAAACCTTCTTACGATTATTTTGAGAAAAATAAATCAATTCCAATAATTTCTGTTGATAAAAAAGGGAATTACATTTTTAAATAATTTTAGTTTCGGGTTAGTGGTTTTTAGCTTCGGGTTGCTTTTGTAATATCGTAAATTTCTTTTCAAATATTACGAGCTAATATTCACACTATAGAATCAAAACCCAAAGCCCAAAATCAAATAATCAAAACCTGAAACCCTAAACTAGAATATTGTTAGTATGATTTGTTAATTATTAGGCAAATACTTTTTAATTTTAAATATTAATTTGTCTAAATCAATAGGTTTAGAAATATAATCAACACATCCAAATTTTAAACTTTTTTCTTTTTCGCTAGCAATCGAATAAGCAGTTTGAGCAATAACAGGTAAATCGGGTTTAATTTCTAAAATTAATTTTGTACATTGGTATCCATCCATTACCGGCATTTGAATATCCATAAGAACAATGTTAATTTTATTAGTTGTTTTAACAATGTTAAGTGCATCTAAACCATTATTTGCACGAATTATATTTATTTTTGTTTCCGAAAGCATTTCTTCGATAAACATATAATTAAGGTCGTCGTCTTCGGCAACTAAAATGGTATAATTACTAAAGTCGTTTTTTACTGGTTGCGAAAATTCTGTTTCGTTAGAATTAGTATTGTTTTCAATAATTTCTACAGGGATTGTAAAATAAAATGTACTACCTTTTTCCCATACCGATTCAACCCATATTTTACCGCCTAATAACTCTATAATGTTTTTTGAAATTGTTAATCCTAAACCTGTACCACCAAATTTTCGCGAAATAGATAATTCTAATTGAGTGAACCGTTCAAAAATTTTAGAAATGTTTTCTTGTTTTATTCCAATGCCTGTATCTTTTACATAACAGTTTAATTCATTATCTTTTATCGAGCAACCGTACTCTATTTTACCATTATTGGTAAACTTTATAGCATTAGAAAGTAAATTTAAAAGTACTTGTTTTAATCTTAAATGGTCTGTAACAATGCTCAAATTCGAATTATTATTATTATAAATTAGTTCAATGTTATTTTTGTTAAGTGCTTTAAGTTCTTGTTTGTATTGTAAATGTAAATCGTTCATAATTGAAGTAAAATCGCATATAGATTTTTCAATTGTAAGTTTCCCCGACTCAATTTTTGCAACATCAATAATGTCATCAATAAGTCTTAATAATAATGATGAGTTTGCATTAATCTGAGAAATATAATGAGTTTTTTTTTCTGAATCAATTTTAGATTTATGCAATAAATTCGAGAACCCAATTATTCCATTAATAGGTGTACGAAGCTCGTGGCTCATGTTTGCCAAAAATGCCGATTTTAATTTGTCGCTTTCTTCGGCTTTTTCTTTAGCTAAAATTAATTCCAACTCTGCTTTTTTTCTATCAGTAATATCTCTTACAACAGCATGAACAACCTGTTGGTTCTCTTCATTAGAAATAGCAGTAAGCAAAACCTCGGCAGGGAAAACCTCTCCATCACTTCTTTTATGATCCCATACAAATCTATTTGTTCCATTTTTAAGTGCATGATTAATCATTTTTTCAGCCTTTTTAAATGAATTCATGCCATCTGGCTGATATTCCGGTGACAAATCAGAAGGATGTAATTTTATAATTTCATTTTTATTTTTATATTTAAATAAATCAACCGTAGCTTGGTTGCAATCTGCAAATAAACTATTATTTAGCATTAAAATTGCATCTCCCGATTTTTCGTATAGTTCCCGAAACTTTTTTTCGCTTTCTTCAATTTTCTTTTTCGATTGTAACAACTCTTGTTCAACCAACTTTTTATTTGTAATATCCCGGAAAAACCCCAGTAAATATTTTCTGCCACCCAACTCCATAGGTGAAGAATTTATATCGCAATAAATTATTTCTCCATTTTTTTTAAGAACAGGTGAATCGGGAACAAATCTTATTACTTTTTTCAACTGTTCCTCGAACTTTTGCAACTCATCAGGCAGATATTTTAAAGGATGAATATCATAAACGCTAAGATTTATTAATTCATTAAAGCTATATCCGGTTAAAGTACACATTTGCTTATTGGCAAAAATAAATTTCTTAGTTTCGGCGTCGGCAACCAATATCCCATCATTGGCATTTTCAAAAATGGTTCTGAATTTTTTTTCACTTTCTTCAGCCTTTTCTTTAGCTTCATTAAGATTCTTAAGAGCTGCTTGCCGTTGTAATAATAAAGAAATTTGATTTACAAATGTTTCAATAACTTCTTTGTTTTCTACTATTTCGTTGTAATAAGTAATAATAATAATATTTGCTAATAAATTATTTTCGGGGCAGATGCCCATAAAATAGACTTTATTAATCTTTTGTAATTCGATTATTTTTTTTGATTCCTTTTCAGGAAAATGGCACGAGTTTATAAAAAAATCAACCGGGTTAAGCTCTGTTAATTTTTTAGTGAAATTGTAATCGTGAATAGCAGGTGCTTTTTTAAATTTAAGCTGTTCAAGATTTCTATTTAATAATTCGTTAAAAGTCTTTATTCGAACTTCATTGCAAAAAACATGTTCAATCGAAGATGTTTGTGTTTTTGTAGAGTACTTGTTGATAATTACTGTATTATCGCCAATAATAGATTTTAATTTTTCACCAATAAAGTGCAATGGGTCTGCATTTAATGGAAGTTCTAACATTTCAGTTGCCGACTTTGTTATTAATTCGAGGTCTCTAAAGTATTTCTTTTCTTTTTCTTCGGCTTGTTTCTGATTTGTAATATCAACTATATTTAAAATAACACCAATAACTTTATTATCTTTTTCTTTATGTGGCGAGATAGAATATTGTACATAAATTTGTTTTCCCCAATTTGTTGTGTATTCGGCAAAACGATTAACATTGTTGCCTGTTGTTATACATTCGTTAAAATCGTTTACAAATCCTATTTTTACAAGTGGAGGAAATTTTAAAACATTAATCGTTTTGGTTGCTTCTGCCGAAGGTGAACCAAGTATTTTAAGCATTACGTTATTTACTTCTTTCACATTTCCTTCAATGTCAAACAGTGCAATACCAGTTGGAGAGTTATCGAATAATGATTTGAATTTATTTTCGCTTTCAATTATTTCTTGTTGAATTTTTATTTGTTCCGTAATATCATGGAAAACCATTATTGCACCAATTACTTCACCATCAATTTTTCGAATAGGAGAGATGTTAAAAGAAGTGTTAATTTTGATTCCATTTATTGCGTGTAATTCAATATTTTCGTGAATTGAAATACTTCTGTTTTCTTGAATTGCTGTTTGAATCTGACAAGATAAATGCTTGTTTGACAACGTATTATAAATAGATAAAATATTTGAAGCGGATTTATTTATTATGTTTTCTCTTTTTATATTTAGAACTTTTTCTGCTACAGTATTTATGTTAGTTATTTCAGTATTTTGATTTGTTACAATAACACAATCGCCAATACTTTCTAATGTTAAGCGTAAATTTTCTTCATTTTCCTCGAGTTTTTCCTGTGTGTGTTTCCACTTTGTTAAATCTTGTGCTAATAAAACTCCTCCAATAATAACAGAAGAATCTTCACGACTATAAAGTGGGTGGGTTGAAAAATTCACATAAACTTCTTTTCCGCTTATAGTTGATTTATAAAAACCTTCGTAATGACCTGTTTTTCCAGAAATGGCATCTTTTATAGCAGGAAGCACTTTTTTGTCATTCATGGTTTTTAAATCGAATCCTTTTAGTAAATGATATGGTGCCGATAATATTTCGGAAAATGCAAAATTTAATTCATTAATAAACAGAGTGGTATCGTAATACATTATTCCAACATGCGATGATATAAACATTTGACGCGATTTTGCCTCGTTCCATCGCATTTCGTTCATTATTCTGATAATAGTGCTGTTTTTTTCGGAAAGTTCTTCGTTAGCTTTTAAATATTTTTCGTTAATGGCTTTGTACTCTTCGTTTTGAGAAGCTACTTCGGTGCAGTATTTTTTAAAATTATTTTCGCTTTCAATTAATTTTAATCTTAAATCTTCAACTTCAGATTTTTGTGATTTTTTAGATTTAGTTGGCATTATGTTAAAATATTTGTGTAAAGATAAACTTTTGCCTTAAATTATAAACTTAATAAAAGTTCGTTAATTTATTTCTGGTTTTAGGTTTCTGGTTGCAGTTACTCAATAATTAAACCTAATTTCAATTTGATTTTATTTTCAAGCACAGCTACAAATTCATCAATGCTTGGAGTAGGTTGATGGGTAAAAGCTCCTAATAAATTGCTCACTGTTGTAGAAGTTTTATCAATTAATTTAAGATTGTATATTCCCTTATTTGGTTTTAAATCATAAATGAAATATTTTGTATAGTTTTGCTTTTTGTAATCTAAATCAATAAGTTTGAAACGTTTAACCATATTATCATAAACAAACTTTTGCATTACCCAAACAATATTTTTATTCCATCTTTCCATTACTTGTCCTTTTATAAGCATTTGGATGTATGAAAGTTTAATGGTGTTATAAGTATTCATTCCAAATTTGTATTTGTTTTCCAAAACATCTATTCCTTTCATAAAGTCTTTCAAAGCCCTTACCAATTTCCCTGTGCCAGTAGTTGAATCCGATTGAAATTCTACAATACAAAAATCATCAATCTTGCTGCTTATAGGTTTATGTTTTACTAACACAAAATCGAAACTTCCAACATTTGATAAATGAACCTCCGAAAAGAGAAGAACGTTATTGGTTGTGCCAAATACTGCTTTTGATGCGTCCTGAAATACAATATTGTTTTCTAAAAACCTATGAGGGCAGATAATAGGTTTTGTTTTGCTATGGTTTACAGAACATACACCCATTGGATATTTTATTGTTCTGCTTTGTTTGTCGCATTTTGCTTCCCGAAACTTGCAATAGAAATTTTTTATTGCCTTTTTTGCCTCTGCTGATTTATTTTCAACAGGGAATGTAAATATTTCGTTTGGATTCATAAACTATTTTTGAATAATAACTATTTCTTCTGGTAATAAAATATTATGTCCGGTACTTCTTCTCATTCTAAATAATTCTTTCCTGCAATTTCTATATCCGATTTCCTGAGCCATTTTAATTAATATGTCGCAAACAGGAATATAAACGCCTTTGATAGTCTGGTCGCCAACAACCTGAAGGAAATTTGCATCTTTTTTCATTAAATCATAAAATTCCAGCATACACAAATACATGTCTCCAAAATATTCTCTAACCATTCTTGGATAATCAAACCCCCAGTTCTTATCTTTTGTTTGTTCGTAAATTTTGTCGCTTACAATTTTAACATCATCAAATTTCATAGCGTACATTTCTGAATTGCTTTCTTTAAAAATTAATTTTGTGCTACCTTTTACCATTTTCCTTTTAATTTGCTGTACATCATCCATACTTTTAACAAAGTCGAGAAGATATAATTCCAATCTGGTTTGTCTTGTATATTCTAAGTCATTGGGATATGGAGGCGATGTAACAATAAAATCAACAGATTTGGGTTTTAAGTGTTTTTTTGCATTAAGACAAGAATCTGTAATTAATTCGGATTTCCCATAATGATTATGTTTCTGAACATGCTTTAAATCATTATAAATTGAAATTACTTTTTTTGTAAATAAATCCCAAAATTCCTCTTTTTCCCTAAACGGATAAAATGTTGTGCCGGGACATAATGAAACATAAGAAGCGTCGAAACAAGATTTTGATAATGCAATTAGAAGAAGATTTTTTATTTTTTTATTTTTTATTTCATCAATAAGATTTTTTAGTAAAATAACTTCTTTCTGTAAGGCGGGACTAAGCCACTGATTAATCTCTTTTTTAGGCATTACATTAATGAAACCCAAATTGAGTTGTAATTTATCAAAGTTGTGAATTTCTTTTACAAACCTTTTGCTGATATTTGAAATTTCCTTTTTATATAATGTTAAATCAATATTCCATGTTGTTTTTACTTCCGAAATAAAAGTCATTAAAGGGTTAGCGTCAAAACCAACTGCATTACATTGAAATAAGTTTGCAGAAATTAAAGTTGTACCACTACCTGCAAATGGTTCAACGATTAAAGATTCAGGTTTTAATTTGTATTCAATAATTTTTTCTTCAATAAGTGAATATGGAAAATCTTCCAAATAATCATACCACTTATGAATAACACCAAATTTATTAAGGTCGCTTATAGTTTGTTCAAATTCAAAAAGAGTGGAAGGTGTGTCGTCTTTTGATTCAGCAAATTTTATTATTTTTTCAGAATATTCTTTTCGTTTATAATCGTTTCTTTTTACAATTTTTGAAAATAAATCGAAACAATTTTCAGGAATTGAAAAACCCAAAAGCAAATCCCCTTCAATAAACCCTTTATTATTAAGCATTTTTATAGCATCAGCAAGAATTTTACTTTCTTTTGGATAGCCAGCAAGTTTAGATAATTCTTCTATTGATGTGTTATTATGTTCTGATAAGTTTAAGTATATTTGTTGAAGAATTTGTGCTTGTAAAAATGGTAATTTACTGGGATTTATTATTTGTGGCTGTGTTAATACGGTCATATTTATTTTTTTATAAAGATACAAAAATAATTAAATTTAATTGTAAAACTTGAACAATAAAATATTAAAGTCGGCTGAATTTCCTGTCTCCGGGATGTCATGTGCTACATGTGCTACGACAGTTGAATCAACATTAAAATCGCTTAATGGTGTTGATAGCGCTTCGGTTAATTTTGCAACAAAAACAGTTCAAATAAATTATAATTCAGAAGTGGTAACTCCTTTTGATTTTAAAAAAGCGATTGAAGCATTTGGATATAATTTAATTATTGCATCGGATTCAGAAAACTCTGTAGAAATTGAACAGAATAAAGAAATTATAAAACTAACAAGAAATGTTATAGGATCATTTGCTCTTTCGATACCTGTTTTTGCTATGGCAATGTTTTTTCATCATTATGCAAATTTTAATTGGATTATGATGTTTCTTACATTGAGCGTATTGTTATTTTTTGGAAATACTTTTTTTGTAAATGCATACAAACAAATAAAACATTTTAAAGTAAACATGGATACTCTTGTTGCACTTAGCACAGGAATTTCGTTTATTTTCAGTGCATTTAATACAATATATCCGCAATGGCTTATTAGTAAAGGCGTTGAGCCGCATGTTTACTTTGAATCGGCAGCAATTATTATAAGTTTTATATTAACAGGCAAATTGTTAGAATCGAAATCGAGTTTAAAAACAATGTCGGCAGTTAAAAAACTTGTTGGCTTGCAACCAAAAACTATTACAATAATTGATGGCGAAGAAGAAAGAGAAATAGATTTGCAAGTAGCAGAATCCGGAATGTTTATTAAAGTTCGTCCTGGCGAAAGAATTCCTGTTGACGGAATATTAGTTTCGGGGCAATCATTTGTTGATGAAAGCACAATTACCGGTGAGCCAATTCCCAACGAAAAAATAAAAGGAGAAAAGGTTTTTGCTGGAACAGTAAATCAATCAGGTTCTTTTGTTTTTGAAGCAACAGGGGTTGGAAATGATTCTGTTTTAGGGCAAATTATTAAGGCAGTAAAACAAGCACAAGGGACTAAAGCACCGATTCAACATTTAGCCGATAAAATTGCAGGAATATTTGTGCCAATTGTTGTAGCAATTGCAATTTTGAGTTTTGCTTTATGGATTTTAATTGGAGGAATGCCATATATAACTCATGCTATCATGTCGGTTGTTACGGTTTTGGTTATTGCTTGTCCTTGTGCACTTGGACTTGCTACTCCAACTGCAATAATGGTAGGAGTGGGGAAGGGTGCCGAAAATGGAATTTTAGTGCGCTATGCCACAAGCATTGAAAATGCTGAAAAAATATCAGTTGTAGTTTTCGATAAAACAGGAACTTTAACCGAGGGGAAACCAGAAGTTGAAAAAATAATTTGGGAAAGAGATTGCGATAAGATAGAGTTTTTAATTAATGTGCAATCTGTTGAGGCATCATCGGAGCATCCTTTAGCTAAAGCTATAACAAATTACTATAAAGATAATGGTGCAAAAATTTTAAAGATAGAGAATTTTAATAATTATGCAGGACAAGGTGTTATAGCCGATGTATTGAGTAATCAAATTATTGTTGGAAACATAAATCTTATTGATAAAAGCGGATTGAAATTAAGTGAATATTTAAAAAACGAAAACGATAAACTTTTGAATGAAAATTATACATTAGTTTATGCAGGTTCAGAAAAAAAAGTTAATGTAATTTTTGCTTTAACCGATAAAATTAAAAGCAATGCAATAAAAGCCATAACAATGTTAAAAGAAATGGGAATAAAAACAATTCTTTTAACAGGCGATAATATTCAAACTGCCAGAATAGTTTCAGAAAAATTGGGATTAGATGCTTTTGAAGCTGCTTTATTGCCGGCACAAAAGGCAGAATATATTGCTAAACTTAAAAAAGCTGGCGAAGTTGTTGCAATGGTTGGCGATGGGATTAATGATGCACAAGCATTAAGCGAAGCGAATATTAGCATGGCTATGGGTAAAGGTTCAGATATTGCTATTGATGTTGCCGATATTACTCTTGTAACTTCAGACCCAATAAAAGTTGCACAGGCAATAAAATTATCGAAATTTACTATTAAAGCTGTTAAACAAAATTTATTTTGGGCTTTTGTGTATAATGTTGTAGGAATTCCAATTGCAGCTGGAGTATTATTCCCTTTTTTTGGTTGTTTGTTAAACCCAATGATAGCTGGAGCAGCAATGGCATTAAGTTCTGTTTCGGTAATAACTAACAGCTTAAGATTACGCTATGTTAAATTTTAAATTAAACAATTTTTCAATGCAATGAAATTTATTAATTTGCAATAATATTAATCTAAATGTCATGATGAGCGGAGTCGAAGCATCTACATTTTAATAATGTAAATATATGTACACAAAAAAATTTAAAACAAATTTCAAATGCAGTGGTTGTAGTTCGCGTGTTGGCGATTTTTTTAAAAACGAACCACGCATAAAATCATGGGAAGCTGATTTAGCAAGCAATGATAAAATTTTAACGGTAAACTTTGAAGAAATAACTGAAATGGAGATTGTGCAAATTATTAAAAAAGCAGGGTATGTAGCTACAGTTATAAAAAGTTAAAAAGTTCATTGTTTACTGTTTATTGTTATGGGAATAGTAGATTGAGCCAAAGGGTGAAAAAGTTGAATTTAAAATTTTAATTTTTTAAAAGGCGAATTAATGCAATTTCGGTGGCTATAAAAAGCAAAGCAAAAATTATAAAATATTTCCAAAGTGGTTTGCCTGTTTCAATATTTTTTATTTGGTTAGATATTGATTCGTTATTGCTTGAATTAAATAATGAAACTATAAAGTTTTTTGATTTTAAAATTTCTTCTAATTCGACGGGGGCGTAATAAATGTTTTGTGATTCGTTGCGATTGTAGTTAAATGAAATAGAAGATAAAATGTTGTTCTTGTATGTTATATCGTATAATCCATCATAAATTAACTGATTGCCCGGTAATAACGAAATATCGAAATCACCAACATTTTGCAGTGGTATAAATGATTCGCCAGTTTTACGATTCTTTAATTCTAATATATCTTCGTTTCCATTTGTTGTATTAATAATATTAACATTAACTAATGGAGAAATGTTGTAACATATTTCAGAATTGTTTTTACTTAATTCACAAATTCGATACATAATTGGTACAAACAAAGGATGCGTTGTAAAGTTCGTGTATTTTTCATCAAACGGAAACAAAAATAAATATATTTTCCCTTTGTTTTGTTTAATAGAAGCAAAAAGTGAACTTTGATTGTGCGAAACAATTAACTCGTCAAATATATTCCCTTTAACTATAGAAACTTTATAACTCATATTAACTTGTGGATACTGTGGATTGTCGTCGATTTTTTGAAAAACATTTTTAAAGAATGGTGATTGAAAGTTTATAACGTTAACTTGATTTTTTGATGAATCGCTTCCTAAAACATTAATCCCAGTTGACGAATAAAACGATTTGTAATTATCGGTATTGTTGCTAATAGGTATAAACACCAAACTTCCGCCTTTATTAACAAAAGTTAAAATTTCTTGTTGTAAGCCTGAACTTATATTTTGAATTGCATTTAAAATTATAACCTGATTAGACGGGAATGCTTGATAATTAATGTTTTGAGCAGACATTTCTGTAATTTTAAAAAGCGAGTCGTTATTAAATAACTTTGATAAAAACATCGTTTTATTTGTTCCGTTTATAGTTATAATGTTAATGTTATCAGAAACATTGTAATTAAAATAATAAACATTATCGTAGGTTATAGGATAGTCGGCAAGTTCGATTTTGCCATTAATTGAACCTTTTGAAATATTTGTGTAAGCCAAAGTAATTGTTTGTGATGTGTTACCAGAAATCGAGAAACTGCTTAATGTTTTTATAGAATCGTTTAAATATAGTTTTACAGGAATATTTTGGTACGATTCGTTGGAATGGTTTACAATTTTAACTTGTAATTTTTCTTGTTGATTAATGTTATGCTCGGGATAATCGAACCAACAAGAATCAACAGATAAATTTTTAATTTCGATAGGTGTTGAAGGAAAAAGCATAATTGAAATACTGGAATCATTTTCAATTTTTTCGAAATCGAAATAATGTTTTTGGCAGTCGCTTAGTAAACAAATATTTGTTAATAAGGTTTTGTCAGATTTTAAGATTTGTTTAGTTCTATTAATTATATCCGAAAACTTTATTGTTCGAGGCGAGGTGTTTATTGCCGATATATAATCAATAATTTGGTCGCGGTTTAATAAGTGCTGGTGTTTAGGTTCTAAATCGTTGGTAATTAGTTCAAAATTAGTAGATGGCGAATATGACGAAACAATTTCGATGGCTTTGTTTTTTGCTTCTTCTAAAAGATTTCCATTTGTTCCAATTTCGTTCATGCTAAACGAATTATCAACATAAATTGCAATGGTGTGAAATTTATTATTGTTAATATTTTTTTTTGCTGATATAAATGGCTGAGCAAAAGCGAAAACAAGACAGATAATGGTTAATATTCGGGCTAATAAAACAAGTAAATGTTTAATTCGATTACGCGAACGGGTTTCTTTAGCAATATTAAAAAGAAATTGTAAGCTACTAAAGTAAACCGTTTTATACCTTCTAAAGTTAAAAAAATGAATAATTACAGGAATGGTAATTAAGCCAAGCAAGAATAAAAATGTGGGATATAAAAAATTCATTAATTTAAACGAAATATTTGCAAAGTTAAATTTTATAAACAAAAAATAACCTCAATAGCAAAATGCTATTGAGGTTATAAATAATATATAACAAAATTTATTTTTCTTCAACGGTATATCCAGCAGGTATTCCAAATTTGTCGGCAGGAATATCAGCATTTTGTTCGAATTTATTGGCAACAAGATTAATTTCGAAACCGCTCATTTTCATTGACGATTTAAGCATAATATTTTTATAAATTACACCAACAATTCTTTCGTTAATTTTATTTTTATCTAATGCCATTGAGAATTTTGTACCTTCAACGCCAGCAACAGTTTCGGTACCTTCTTCCTTATAATCGTATTGTTTTTTTAGCTCATCTGTAAAGGTCGAAAAATCCATATTGCCAAAAGCATTACCTGCTGTTTTTATTTTTTTTGCAACTTTATTAGTTTCGTCTTTTCCATTTACAAGATTTTCTAATTGGTAAGAAATGGAATATCCATCGGCCATAATGCTCATGCTGTGTTGTTTTGTTTTTATTCCCATCATATCCATTTCAGAAATAATTTCCTGACATTCTTTTTTGCCATAATCGTCGAAATATGTGGTTTGAGTCATTTTAACTCCCATCATTTCATAAGTTTGAAATGAAACAATTCCTGATTTAATACCATATCTTGTGCCTGCGGGAGCATCACTAGTTTCAGTTGTTGCTATCTGTGTAGAGTCAGAACCAGTTGCATTACCTTTATCGTTGTTAGAACATGATGCAATAAATAAGCTTAAAACAGAAATGATTAATAAAAAGTTGTTTTTCATAAAAAATTGATTTTAGTTAATATTTAATATAATTAGAACACGGATAAGACAGATTTTACAGGTTTACACGGATTTTATTTTCTTTTTATCATTAGTAAATAATTTTCTTTTAAACTGCGGTTCTTTACCAAAATTTAAAAGTAGCCCAACTTCAATTTCTGTAGCTTTAAGATAATTTATTAATTGAAATTCATGTTCTTCGCATAATGATTCGGCTGCTTTTAATTCAATTATTATATAATTCTCAACAATAATATCTGCAATATAATCGCCAACTATTTTTGAATGATAATAAACTTTAATTTTTCTTTGTTTTTCACAAAATAAACCTAATTCTTTTAATTCAATTAGCATCGCATTTTCATAAACTTTCTCTAAAAATCCATACCCAAGTTCGTTATATACTTTATAGAACGACTTAATTATTTTTTCTGTAATATTTTTATGTAATAGTTCCATAACAATCTGTTTTTATCAGTTCAAACCGTGTCATCAGTGTTCATTTTAGACCACAATATTAATTATTTTTTGAGGAACTACAATTATTTTTTTTATTTGCTTTCCGTCTAACCATTTTTTTGTTTGTTCGTTTTCGAGGGCTATTTTTTCTATTTCGGAAGATGCTAAACTTAAAGGTAATTCTAATTGAAAACGAACTTTTCCGTTAAACGAAACGGGATAAACTTTTGAATTTTCCTTTACTAATGACTCATCAAAAATCGGGTAGCTGGTTTTTAAAATGCTTTCGTTATGTTCGAGTAATTGCCAAATTTCTTCGGCAATATGTGGTGCAAATGGTGATAAAACAATAACTAAAGATTCCAGAATTTGACGTTTATTGCATTTTAAATCGGTGAGTTCGTTAATGCAAATCATAAAAGCACTTACCGAAGTATTGAACGAAAATTGTTCGATATCGTCTTTAACTTTTTTTATTAATTTGTGAAATGTTTTTAATTCCTGTGCGGTAGGTTGTTCATCAGAAATTTTTAATGAATTAGTCTCGTCGTGGTAAAGTTTCCAGAATTTTCTTAAAAACCTGTGAACGCCCTCTATTCCGGCAGTGTCCCATGGCTTAGCTTGTTCCAATGGACCTAAAAACATTTCGTACATACGTAATGTGTCGGCACCGTATTTTTCTATGATGCTGTCGGGGTTTACAACATTATACATTGATTTTGACATTTTTTCTATGGCATAACCGCAAATGTATTTGCCGTCTTCTAAAATAAATTCAGCAGATGCATTATCAGGGGACCATTTTTTATAAGCTTCAATGTCTAAAACATCATTTATAACAATGTTTACATCAACATGATTAGTCATAATTGAAATACCCGATTCATCGAACAGTTTAAGTTTTTCGACGCTTAAAGAATTTTCAATTATAATTTGTCGTAATAAATTTCTAAATTCTTCCGTTTTATTTTTTATAAGATTATTATAAATTCCATTAGAAATATAAATCCCTGTACCTACAATTTCATGAATAAAATTTGAGCGACCTTGAATCATTCCCTGATTAATTAATTTTTTAAATGGTTCTTCAACGGGAGCAATTCCAATGTCGTGTAAAAATTTACACCAGAAACGCGAATAAATTAAATGACCTGTAGCGTGCTCTGTACCACCAATATACAAATCAACATCTTTCCAGTAATTTATTGCTTCTTTTGAAACAAATTCATTGTTATTTGTTGGATCCATGTACCTGAAATAATAACCCGATGAACCGGCAAAGCCAGGCATTGTGCTTAATTCGAGTGGATATCCATCTTTTGTTTTCCAGTTTGCAGCACGACTTAAAGGTGGTTGTCCGTCGGATGTTGGTAAAAACGAATCCATTTCGGGAAGCTCAAGTGGTAGTTTGTTTTCGGGTAAAGCACAAGGGAGTTCATCTTTGTAATATATTGGAAATGGTTCACCCCAATAGCGTTGACGGCTAAAAATGGCATCGCGTAAACGGTAGTTAACCATGCGTTTACCAATTCCCATTTCTTCAATTTTAGAAATTATTTTGTCAATTGCATCAACAACATGCAAACCATTAATAAAATCGGAATTTATGCAAGTTCCTTCTTTTGCATCGAAAGATTCTGCCCATGTAGATGTTTCGGTTAGTTCTTCGTTATATTTCTTAATTACCTGAATAATTGGCAAATTAAAGTAACGTGCAAAAGCAAAATCGCGGCTGTCGTGTGCAGGTACTGCCATTATTGCTCCGGTTCCATAACCGGCAAGAACATAATCGCTGAGCCAAATAGGAATTGGTAAATTTGTAAAAGGATGAATTGCATAAGCCCCTGTAAAACAACCGGAAATTTTATTTACTTCTGTCATTCTTTCGCGTTCGGTACGTTTTTTTGTTTTGGTTATATATTCTTCAATTGCTGATTTTTGCTCTGGTGTTGTGATATTTGTTATAAGTTCGTGTTCGGGAGCAAGAACCATAAAAGTACAACCGAAGATTGTGTCGGGGCGGGTGGTGAAGACAACGACCTCACCTAAATCCTCTCCGAAGGAGAGGACTTTGGCGTTGAGGTAATCTTTTATTTTATTGGCAATATTTTTAGGATTTGAAATAACTTCTTCGTTGTTGAATATTAAAATTGAAAATCCATTTTCTTCAAGAATATTTGCTCTTTGTTTATCATATTCTATCTGGGTTTTATGAATTCCTCCATCAATTTCAATTATTGTTTTTTTTGAAATACAAATAAAATCTGGAATAAATTCCCCAACAGGATGTTGTCGTCTGATTTTAAAACCAATGTTATTATTTCTCAATTCTTGCCATAATAATTCTTCAGCTTCTGTAGGATTTTTTCTATTTTCTTTAGCGAATTCTATTAAAGAGTTCCAATTTTTTGAGTCGGTTGTTACATAGCTGGGAGTTGAGTTGTTGCCACTCTCTTTCTTAGCTCCCTCTCCTTTGGAGAGGGTTGGGGAGAGGTTACTCCCCTCACAATCCTGAACTTTGAACTTTAAACTTTGAACTTTAAACTTTATTTCAGCACCAACGCTTTTTCCAATCCAGTTACGCTGCATTTCTTTAAGTGAATCGGTCCATTCAACAATGTGAAGTCCAGTTAAAAGTCGTTCAGCATAAGCTGTTATACGAAGGCACCACTGGAGCATTTTTCGTTGTTCAACGGGATGTCCTCCACGAACAGAAATGGCTTCTTTAACTTCATCGTTAGCTAAAACTGTTCCCAATGCAGGACACCAGTTTACCATTGTTTTTGCGAGATAAGCTAAACGGTAACAAAGTAATATTTTTTGTTTTTCGTTGTCGGTTTTATGCTGCCATTCTTCTGCCGAAAATGTTATTTCGCAATTGTTTGCAGCATCTATAGTTGTGTTCCCGGAATTATTAAAAAGTTCGATTAAATTTTCAATTGGTTCTGCTTTTTGTGGTTTGTTATTATACCAATGATTAAATAATTTAATAAAAACCCATTGAGTCCATTTGTAATATGACGGTTCGCTTGTTCTAAATTCGCGTTCCCAATCGTAAGCAAAGCCAATTTTTTCGAGCTGTTCTTTGTAGCGTATAATGTTATTTTCGGTAGTAACTGCTGGGTGTTGCCCTGTTTGTATTGCATATTGTTCGGCAGGTAACCCAAATGCATCGAAACCCATTGGGTGCAATACGTTAAAGCCGGTTAAGTTTTTGTAACGTGTATAAATATCACTGGCAATATATCCTAAAGGGTGTCCAACATGCAAGCCTGCACCTGATGGATATGGGAACATATCTAAAACATAAAATTTAGGTTTATCGGAATTGTTTTCAACTTTAAATGTTTTATTCTTTTTCCAGATGTCCTGCCATTTCTTTTCTATCTCAATAAAGTTGTAGTCCATTATTTAATATTTACGATTTATGATTTACGATTTAGGAATTTTGATGACAAAATTAATAAATTAAAGTAAAATATTGTTTTTATGATAAATGTATTGTAAAAAGGTTTGTGAAGACACAAACCTTGGGGTAAGAAGGTTTGTGAAGACACGAACCATGAGGTTGGCGAGAAGTGATATGATACTGGCGAATTATTATAAACCGAGATAACTTTTAATCACTTCGAGAAATTCTATACCTTGTTCTATTTTTAGAGAAGCGACAGGTTCAACAATCTCTTCCTGAATATCATAATCAGCTATTTCTCTTAGTTTTCTGGAATCTATAAGCATTTTGTGATATTTAGAATCAATTTTAGATGTTTTTGCGAAATAATAGCCAAAAGCCGATTCTACTGCGGAGTGTTTAATGACATTAATATTTTCAGATTTCAGTAATGCTTGCGCTGCATAAAACATTGAATAATAAACTTTACTTGCTGCATCAGAAGTATATTTTTTCTTCATAAGTTCTTTAGCAACTTTAAGAGCATGTTCAGATTTCTCCAATAACTTTATTATTTCTTCTTTCATAGTGAGATACCTTCAGTTTCTACATTTTTATAAAAAGAATATCCTTTTGCAAGAGCATAGTTATAATTTGATTCTGTAAATATTTTAAGTGAAATAATTGGTTTAAAATCATTATCCCACATAACCTGATATACAATATCATTAATAATATTTTCGATATTGAAATTTTTTTTATCAATAATCGCAATTACATCAAGATCAGAATCCTCATGTGCTTTACCTGTCACTCTTGATCCAAAAACAATAAATCGTTTTAAACATTTATTAATTTCAGGAGGAAGTCTTCTTTTTAATTCCAATATTAATGCTTTGTCTTTTTTATTCATAAATTATTATTCAGAGTTTTCACTTAACCTGCATTATTTGCAAATTTTCTTATGCAAAGATATTAAAAAAATTACTATTAATCTTCTTGATTATACTGAGAATAACCCTGATTATAAAAATGATTATCTTACAAGGATAGCTAGTGTTAACTTGCAATAGTAATCTATATTAAAAATAAATAATATAAAACATAAAACAAGAAATGACTATGTGTTTTCCCCCTTTTTATATTAGTGTTCATACTTAAAAATTTATCATTTTTTGTTAAGTGTTATATGTTTTAATAATATAGATTATTTATGCAGTTAGACACTAGTGTTTGTCTATAATGTCCTATTTTTTCGTTATAACCCCAGTATGCTGCTACGGAGTATGCTTGTTTTGAAAACTTCATTCCGATTAGGCAAAACTCCTTAATATACAATACTTTGCAAACATTAAATCCTATAACTATCGGAGATTTAGTAATTTTGATGACAAAATTAATAAATTACAGCAAAATTTCACTTTTATGTAAAAAGTGTATAATAGGTTTGTGAAGACACAAACCTTGGGGTGGGTAATTAAAAAGGTTGTGAGAACAAAAACCTTGGGATATGGGAATTAAAAAGAGGTTCGTGAAGACACAAACCTTTGGGGTGGTAATTAAAAAGAGGTTCGTGAAGACACAAACCTTTGGGGTGGTAATTAAAAAGAGGTTCGTGAAAACACAAACCTTTGGGGTGGTAATTAAAAAGAGGTTCGTGAAGACACGAACCTTAGGGAATTTAATAAACATAAGATTAATAGACATAAGACACAATAATAATATTATTAAATTTTTATCTTACGACTTACGACTAATCACTTACTACTTCTTGGACATTCCAATAAATGTTTTAATATTTTGAATTTCCGTTTTCAACTGAGTGTTATCATTTTTTAAAATTGTGTTATCTGACCTAAGCTGGTTGTTCTTTTCTTCAAGAACAGATATTTTTTCATTTAGCTCCTGTACAGCTTTTACCATTGGCATAATAAAATCAACATATCGCAGTGAATACACTTCTTTATCGTTTTTTGGTATATCAATGCCTGGAAACTCAAAACCATTTTCTTTTGCAGCTTTTTCTACATCTTGCGCTAAAAATCCGATAAAACGAATTTTTTCTATTTCGCTATGGTCTATTTTTCTTAGCAAAGAATCAGGTGTTCCCCATATCCTGTGAAGTTCTGTTGGCCTTACATTGTATGTTACTGGTTTAAGTTTTAATATAAAATCTAATCCGGCAACATTATCTTTAATATTTGTTTTAAATCTTGCATCGGAATATGCTGTTATACTCGTAACTTGTGCTCTGATACTTGAAATAGATGTATTGCCAATACACACCTGGTTATCGCCTGTGCACTGGGCATTAGTAATGCCATAGCCAAGCATGGTCACATTGGTGCGGGCTACAATAGGATAAGAGCTTGAACCAATAAAAGTGCACTGATTAAAATTCACACCAATTGCTCCGGACCCTGCATTAAATCCAAAGGCTGTATTGCTGGTTCCTGTGGTGTTGTAAAAAAGTGCCCGATATCCGTTGGCGGCATTATAGTATCCTGTGGTGTTGGAATAAAGCGAACTCACTCCGTCGGCGGTATTGAAGTATCCTGTAGTATTGGAATAAAGAGAATAAGCCCCGCTCGCTGTATTATCGTATCCTATGTCGTTGGAATAAAGCGTCCATGTTCCACTGGCAGTATTTTCGCTTCCGGAAGTGTTGGAATAAAGCGCCCTCGTTCCGTTAGCAGTATTTGATGTTCCAGTTGTGCTGAACAAAAGCGAATAAGCCCCGTTGGCGGTATTGTAGCTTCCATTAGTGTTGGAATAAAGCGCCTGATTTCCGTTGGCGGTATTGCAGCTTCCATCAGTGTTGGAATAAAGCGCCAGCAATCCGTTGGCGGTATTGGCGCTTCCTATAGTATTTGAGTAGAGCGATTGATATCCGTTGGAGGTATTTGATTGCCCTGTATTATTGGCATAAAGCGACATATAACCGTTAGCGACATTGTAACCTCCGGTAGTATTAGAATAAAGTGCCTGATATCCATTGGCAACATTGTAGCATCCTGACGTATCAGAATATCCTGCCTGATAACCAAAGAAGTTGTTGTACCGCCCTGAAGAAATGTTTAAACCGCTTTCATGTCCTATAAAATAATTCTTAGGTGTTAATTGCATATAACTGGTTTTATTAGCCCCGTTAATATTTTGTACTCCAAAACCTGCCAAAGTATCTTTAGTCCAAATTCTTGAGCTATCAGGTGTTACTTTTAAATAATTATTAGTAAATGCTTTAGACATGTTTCGTCCGCTAATAGCAAAGCCACCTCTATTACTTTCAATAGCATCGTCGTTAATGTAAACCTGAACGCTATCTTGCCAAACAACAAAAACAGATTGTCCTAAAGAATTTTTTACCTCAAAAAGCGGGTCAGTAGCTAAGGCAGTTGGGCTACCCTGAATAACCATTCTTCCGGATGGATTATTAATACCAACACCAACATTTCCAAAATTCGTATTGTAAATATCAGTTCCAGATTTTTTCCAGAGCGTATCAGAATAATTTCCAATAAAAACGGAACCTCCATTACTCAGGTACAGCGTATCATTCGATATACTGAGAACCTGAATTTCGTTTGTAGCATCAGCATCGGCATCGTTCACATTATCAGTAGAACTAATTGTAAAATTTGGATAAGTACCTGTAACAGAGGTAGCACCAGTGCCAGTAATTGCAACTGGCTGGTCGGGTGCAATATTTGTTATAACATTACCTGCAATACTAATTCCGTTGCCAGCAGTGTACATTGTTACATTACCTGCAGTTTCGGAATATAATGCGTAAGGCACACTTAATAATTGAGTTGTACCCATATCAAGAAGTCCAGTACCCATATCGGCTTCAACTTTTAAAAAATGCGGAGCGGAACCCCACGTAATACTTGCAAAGTTGTCAGTTGTATTTCCGCCACCAACTATAAGAGTTACAATACCAAACGCATTAGTAGATAAACCAGTATGTGTTTCAACATATTCCGCTGGATTAGTGGGTAAACCAGGTATAATACTAAGTTGAAAATCAACAGGTTGATTTATAAGTGCTACTCCGTTAACATCACGCACAACTGCCTGATATTGGAACGATTGTGGTGATTGTGCAAAAGTTAAATAACTTATTGCAATACAGATAATTGAAAGAATTGGTTTTTTCATATTTACTTTGTTTTATTTTCTAAATTTTCTAATCTTATTTCAAGTTCAATATTTTTATTTTTTAATTCATTAATTTCAATATTCTGATTATCAATAGTTTCTTGTAAGTTTTCATTTTTAGAATTTAGTTCCTGTACAGCTTTCACCAGAGGCACAGTAAATTCAGCATAACGTAATCCATAATAATCGTTTTCATTTGCAGGTTTTTTAACTCCGTTGAATTCAAAACCAACTTCCAGAGCTGCTTTCTCAACTTCCTGAGCAATAAAGCCGGTTTGCAGCATACTGCCTTTAATTATTTCTGCTTCTTTTAATCGAAGACTATCGGGTGTGCGTAAGAATTTTGCGATATTATCCATATTTAAATAATAAGTAACAGGACGTAATTTGTTAATGAATGCCAATCCTGGGACTGTTTCATTAATATCATTTTTGAAACGAATATCAGAAATATTTGTCCAGTCTGCAAAACCGCCAATATCGTTGACTGAAGCGTCTCCAACTCTAACCTGATTGCTTGCTGTAATGTCTGCATTATAACCCAAAGCAGTTGAGTTGGAATAAGTTGTTCCATTATAAAATGCATTATTTCCTAAAGCGGTATTATTCCACCCCGTTTCGTTAGAATAAAGTGCCCCTTTTCCTATGGCAGTGTTATAGTTTCCTGATGTATTGTAGAAAAGAGCAATATTTCCGTTGGCGGTATTGCACTGTCCAGTTGTGTTTGAATAAAGAGCCTCAAATCCATTAGAACTATTATACTGGCCCGTAATGTTAGAATAGAGTGATTTATTTCCGTTAGCAGTATTAAAACTTCCTGTAGCGTTGGAATAAAGGGATTGATCTCCTATAGCAGTATTTGAACCTCCTGTTGTATTGAAATATAGTGAATTCGCACCAAATGCTACATTAGCCCAACCTGTTGTGTTTGAATAAAGTGCTTTATTTCCTATTGCGGAATTATAAGATCCATTAATATTTTCATGTCCAGCATGAAAACCTATAAAAATATTTCGATAACCTGTGGTGTTTTTGTATCCACTTTCATTTCCTATAAATATATTCGTACTTCCATTATTAAAAAAACCAGCACTATCTCCGATAAATATGTTACAATTTCCATCATTATTATAATAACCTGCTTTAAATCCAATAAAATAATTTTTATCTCCAGAAGTATTATTAATGCCGCTTTGATATCCAAAGAAAGAGTTATACAAACCAGTAGTAATAGATTTTCCAGCCTCATGTCCGATAAAATAATTATCAGGATTTAGCTGCATATAACTTGTTTTATTAGCACCATTAATATTTTGTACTCCAAAACCTGCCAAAGTATCTTTAGTCCAAATTCTTGAACTATCGGGAGTTACTTTAAAATAATTATTTGTAAAAGTTTTGCTCATATTTCGTCCGCTAACAGCAAAACCACCTCTATTACTTTCAATAGCATCGTCGTTAATGTAAACCTGAACGCTATCTTGCCAAACAACAAAAACAGATTGTCCAATAGAATTTTTTACTTCAAAAAGCGGGTCGGTAGGTAATGCAGTTGCACTACCCTGAACTACCATTCTTCCAACGGGGTTATTAATACCAACACCAACATTATCGGAGTTTGTATTATAAATTGAATTTCCTGATTTTTTCCAAAGTGTGTCGGAATAATTTCCCATAAAAACGTAACCTCCATTACTTAAGTACAGCGTATCATTCGAAATACTGAGAACCTGAATTTCGTTTGTAGCATCGGCATCGGCATCGTTTACATTATCGGTAGAACTAATTGTAAAGTTTGGATAAGTACCTGTAACAGAGGTAGCACCAGTGCCAGTAATTGCAACTGTCTGGTCGGGTGCAGTATTTGTTATAACATTACCTGCAATACTAATTCCATTACCGGCGGTATAAGTTTGAACATTACCGGCAGTTTCGGAATAAAGTGCGTAAGGTACTGATAATAATTGAGTTGTACCCATATCAAGAAGTCCAGTACCCATATCGGCTTCAACTTTAATAAAATGTGGTGCCGAACCCCAGTTAATTGCTGTAAAGTTATCTGTTGTGATTCCGCTACCAACTGAAAGTGTAACTATACCAAAAGAATTGGTTGTACCTGTATGTGTTTCAACGTATTCTGCTGGATTAGTGGGTAAACCAGGTATAATACTAATTTGAAAACCAACAGATTGGTTTATAAGTGCAACTCCATTAACATCACGCACAACTGCCTGATATTGGAATGATTGCGGAGCTTGCCCAAGTGAAACCAAACTGATTGCAGCACAATATACTGCCAAAATGATTTTTTTCATAATTTTAAAATTTTAGTTTTAATTGTTAAAAATATTCAATATTTCTATTAGATATTATATAAGTTAGAATATCAATAGAACAAAGATAAAATAATTAACAATCGAATGTCTATTTTATTACGGAAATTTGCTGTGGGTTAAATAATTTTAAAGTCACATTAAACACTTAACTTAT
>Ga0209211_10003266_pt1 | contig 26725 bp, 20 predicted proteins | sample RifGroA2_FD_183992 | JGI IMG/M metagenome (GOLD analysis project Ga0209211, IMG submission 183992) | Groundwater microbial communities from Rifle, Colorado, USA - Groundwater A2 (SPAdes) (version 2) | ecosystem: Environmental > Aquatic > Deep subsurface > Groundwater | place: Rifle, Colorado...
TCCTTTAGAATGATATTCTTGTAATTAGGAATTGCCTCATTATTTTGGTATCTGCCAAGAGATGCTCCATTCTTCTTGTTATCTTCTTCAATTTTCTTTAATACTAAGCTGTTCCAGTTTTCATAATATTCAACTAAATGGTCGTAAGCATTAATCAAGAAAGAGCCAGAGCCACAGGCAGGGTCTAAAATCCTTAGTTTAGCAATTTCCTCTGGTTTTTTACCCTCAATCAGCTTACCTAATGTATTTTTAACAATAAAGTCAACAACAAATTTAGGAGTATAATACTGACCTAATTTTTTCCTTTCTTGGTTATCTGCCTGATACTTTGTTCTTTTTTTGCCTCTAATCTCAGCTTCAACTTTCAAAACTTGCCCTAAATAAATTTCATAAATTCTGCCAATTATATCAGAATCAATCCCTTTGAAGTCTATCTCCCCTAGAATATCTATGATTTTTTTAATAATATTGGGATCATACTCAATTTGGTCATAGGGATTTAGCTTAAACAAGCCACCATTATAGAGTTTTTCAGTTACACCGCAGGCATCTCTAAATAACTTCATTATTTCTTCATAATCTCTATAACCCATAAAATCTTTCCATTTTTCCACGCTTCTTTTTGTAAGCTTAGGAGTTAGGAAATTTTTATCTTCAAGAATTCTGATAAACAAAATTTTATTAATTAGGTTTGAAGAAGCTTCTTTGATAAAGAAGCTGAGCCTTTCCTCTTCAGGAATTTCCTGGAAAGTAGGCATTCCGTTTGTCTTTTCCGTATCTTTTAAAACAGCATCAATTTGTTTTTTTATTCCTCTTTTATCTTTTTCATAATCCTCGAAAATAGAACTACTAAGCAAATCTTTACATTCTAAAAGCTGCTGAACTGCCTTTTTATCAATATCTAGCCTATAATCATGCAATTGTTGTATTAATTCCCTTAACCTATGTCCATCAATAAACTGGTTTAACTCTAATGACCATAACTTTTTCAGATTATCTTGTTTATCAATCTCTTCAAGATCTAACCTAAAAACAATCTCTCTTTCAGAAGAAATGTCTGCATATTGCATATTATATATAATCCATTCTTTACCGTTGGTTAAAATGGTGAAATTAATGTCAAACCCTTGGGTATTTAAGTCATGGCAATAATTTGATAATTGTCTTGGATATGTTCTTTTTATACCATGGACTGTATCATAACCATTCTCTAAATCATTTACCTTCGCTATGTCTTTAGCCTCGACAAGAATCTTAGGGATACCATTTACTTTTAGGGCATAATCTGCACTACCAGTGCCTGTTTTATGCTTAACTGCAAATTCATTATCAACTATCTTTTTAGAACCACCATCAATCCAATTAAGAGCATCTAAAATAGGGTCTATTAAGTATTTTCTAGTATTTGTCTCTCCATATTGCCCAGATTCTTCTATACCTGGTTTTATGACAGTTTTCCATACTCTAACCAGTTCGTTTACTTTATCTTTAAATTGATTAAAATCGTTCATTTTATCAACACCAAAGATGCGCTATATAATAAGAGTTTTGTTTTTAGGTTATATTGGTTTTCAATTTCATTAAGTCTTCTTTGTTTTGTTTGAAAATAATTATTCAATTCTTCAAAATTCTTTTCTTGGAGTTCTAAAATACTTTCTTCATGCTTATCTGCTTCCTTCCTGTATCTTTCTCTAACTTCAACATATTGGCTTATATGTGCATTTCGTCTTTTCTCTTTCCACAACCTCATTTTATCCTCTTGTTTTTTTCTTAAATCAGTTATTATGCCATCATAAAATTTTTCAATTATGTGCTTTTCTTTCTCTAAAGCTATTCTTAATTTCTCTTTAATCTTTTGAACTTCTGGCAAGATTAATTTTTTAATTTCTTCAATACAAATAGAATAGCACGTTTCAATATCAGATAACCCACTATTCACACAGTTACTCTCATCAAATTCTTTGTTTCTTAATTGCTTAAGCAATTCATTATCTATTTTCTTTGCTTTTAAATCAACTAAAAAAGAAAACAGTGTTTCTTTTTTGTCTATGGACTCAAACAAGACTTTAAAATTTAACTCTAAGCCGTTAAACTCATTTCCTTTGTAACACTTTATTGCTGTAAGCCCTCTTTTCTCTGTTGCTTCTATTATCTTATTTAAGAGTACTGACCCTTTAGCAATAAAATCTATGTTTTCATTCTTTTCTGCAAATTGTTTGTCAAAAGTTATATTAAGAATAGGCTCACAACTAAGTTTATCGGTAATCCTCTTAGGAACTTGGATAGTAATCTGTTTCTTGCTTTCCAAAACTTTTGCATTATTAATCCTAAAATAATCTAATACAAATTCTTTTAGTTCATCTTTTTCCATCTAATCCCTCACCATATTTATACAGTGGAGTTAAATCAAAATTTTCAAAGACTTTTCCATCAAAATTTTTGACTTTTTCGTAAAGTTTCTTACCTTTCTCAAAATCCAAAGTCATTTTCTCAAATTTTTCTTTAATCTCTAGTTTATCTTTTGATTTCACCACTATATCAAGGATTGTCTTTTCAAAACTAGCAGGGGTGTCGACAACATTGCTTAAGATAGTATCAAGTTCGCCAATGACAGTATGGAAAAGCTTTATTTTCACATATAGTAATTCAAGAATATATTCTTCTATGGTATCTTTTGATGAAAAGTTGACAATTAAAACATCATGCTCCTGCTTAAGTCTATGGATTCTTCCAATTCTTTGCTCTATTTTCATTGGATTCCAAGGTAGGTCATAATTTATCAGGACATGACAAAATTGTAGATTTCTTCCTTCCCCGCCTGCTTCAGTGGAGATCAAAATTTGACAACTTTCCTTAAAATCTTCTATTGCTTTATCTTTATCAACCCAGTTCATTGAACCATTAAAGTTTACACATTTATACCCGGCATTTGAGAAAAGCTTGAAAAGATAATCTTGTGTCTTTCTAAAACCTGTGAAAATAAGGATTTTATCGTTTTTCAAGTAGGTATTAACATACTTCAATAATTCTTCTCCTTTAGTATTTGTTTTAATCTTTGAAGATTGGGCAACAAGTCTTTTAAGCCACTCCACATCCCATATTTTTGAAGCCTTACTCAGCTTATCCTCTGCCTTCTCTTTAATCTTTGATAATCTATCTTTAACGATTTCAACATCAGAGATGCCATCCTCTGATTCTCCCAATAACTGTTTTTCTAACTCAGTAAAAGAAACCCCATTTTCAATGGTGTATAACATCTTATTCAGAGTAGAAGTGATTGCAAATGAACTGCTTGTAGCTACTCTTTGTAAAATCATCAATACTAACATAACGCCAGTTGAATAATGAGCTCTTATGAATTTTTCAAGATCATTATATAATTCCATTTCCTCTTTAGAAAGCATAAAAGAAACATTCTTAACTATCCTATCTGGGAATTTTATGTTAACATCACAACGCCTGTTTCTAATCATTACTTCCTTTAAGAGTGACTGTAGTTCTTCATGGTTTGCAGGTGTTCTAATGTCTACCATGAATCTACTTTGGAACTGGCTATATGTCCCTAACAACCCAGGTTTCAGTAAAGTAAACATATTATACAACTCTTTTAAATTGTTCTGCATTGGTGTTGCTGTAAGCATCAAGAAATACTTTTTTGGAATCTTTTCTACAAATTGGAAGTTAAGAGTTTGTTCATTTTTTAGTTTATGGGCTTCATCAATGATTATCAAATCCCATGCTATGCTTTTTATCATTTGAGCATTTTCAGGTTGTTTTGCAGTGTCTATAGAAGAGATTATCTTATCAAATCTATCCCAGAACTCTTTGCCACTAAACTCATCTCTTCTAATAAAATCTTCACCAAACTTTGTTTTCATCTCTTGTTGCCATTGAGTTGTCAATGATGCTGGAACTAATATCAAGATTTTCTTTACTAATGCTCTACATAATAACTCCTTAATTATTATTCCAGCTTCTATTGTCTTTCCTAGACCTACCTCATCAGCAAGTAGGGCACTTAATTTCAATTTATTAACAACAGTATATGCACTATCAATCTGATGTGGAAATAGCTCTACTTTAACATTATCAAGACTCATAAGCTTATCAAAATTATCAATCACTGCTATTTCTACTCCCCTATTGTGAAGATTGAAGAATTTAGGACTATCATAAATTCCATTTTGAAGATTATATAAAACTAATTTATTCTTATGGTCTTCTGTTAATTCAATATTGTTCATTTCTACCTCATTTCTCAATCAAATTATTTAACTCATTCACAATCCAAACCATCCCTTCTGTATCCAAACAACAGTATTTCTCTAAATCATTCCTTACTTTAGTTTTTTCTTCTTCGGAGACTTCTTTAAATGTTACACTAAGAAATTTAATAAAAGCATCTTCCCCATTATTTATATCCATCTCGCCATAGCTTTTGCCCGTTAAGGCCGGTAATATTTTTTTTATAGAGGCACTTCCTTTCTGAACAGGATTATAATAATAAAAATTCTTAAATGGTGTCTCTAAATCAACAATTCTTGTCAATATTGATTCTATCCAATCTTGATAATCTGGGAATGATAAAGCAAGTTCTTTTAATCTTCCTTCTTCAAATGATTTGTGATAGGTAATAATACTTCCTTTATTTCCCAATACCTCTTTCATTTTTTGCAAAATTTCTGGTCTTGGGTCTTTATTTGTATCTGCTAAATAAGAAATATGTTTTATTGAGCCGTCTTTTTTAACAATATGTAAAGAAAATTGAAATGGAATTTTTTGATTTGGTTTAGTTCCATCAAAAAAAGGTATAACTGAAGCGTATGTTTCAAAATCAAAGTAATATAACGGAGATTGTAAAGTATCTAAAAATTGTTTAATTTCTTCCTTATTAACAAATGGTCTTCCACTAATAGCACAATCTCTCTGAACTTTTTGCTTGTCATTTAGCTTGAAATCATCTGGTATGTCTTTGATACTGATAACTCCCTCCTTAAATAATTGAAAACATTTCCTACAATTATATAGTTCAAATACATTTTCAGGAGATAGGAATCCCCAACAATATTCTATTAAAGGGCAATCATAAGGATTATTACACTGTTTTCCAATGGGGATATCTGGACAAGTATCAGAATTAATAACTTCTATCATTTTATTAATTCTCTCTTGTATTCCTATGATTATCTCTTCAACTTTTGATGTAATGTCTTCAGTCTCTAACAATCTATCTGGTTTAATCTCGTCTTCTCTGGTATATTCTCGATTAATGTGCATTAAAAAGCATTTCCTAATCTTAATCCCAAACTTTTCACAGCAATATCTCTGAAAAGAAACATCATCAATGTATTGATCTTTGACTTCGCCAGAACTCTTTACTTCTATAATATCCCACTTATCATCTTCTACAGGTACTAATATATCGATTCTTGAAAAACAGTTTTCAAAAAGGATTCCTGCTTCAAATAATGGTTTTCTTTCGTTAAGTAGTTCTTTTGTTCTTCCTATATTATCTTTAAACGGAAAAGGAGGAATATCTTCTCCATTTGGATATAATTTTTTGGCGTATTGTCCAACTATATTGCCCTGCTCAAACTTATATTTGGTGGATAAGCTATCTGGTGGAAGCTTATCTGGCTCATTACACACAATCCAAAGGTATTTGTAGCATTGTAAGCCTATTAAGTATTTGGATTTTGTTAAAAGTGCCATTCTCTCTCATTTGTTTTTATATTTAATAATGATAAAAGCATTTTTAATTTCCTAATGCTAGCTTCTTTCTATGTTTGCTAGTCATCTGAAAATTCTTCAGCCATCTCTTCTTCATCTAGTTCTTCTTCTTCGCAATGAATAAAATCATTATCTGCAAAACCAAATTTAATAAAATTAAAAGTGTTTTTATTGTAATTCCATTCATTTGTTATATAAGTATCTAAATTATCAAGTGCTATGTGAAATAACCATTCGCTAACAGTCTCAGCCCTACTAAATCTCTTATAGATATAATCTTTTAATTCATTGGTATAATAATGATTTTTACTTCTATGGTTAGCAGTCCTATCTTCTTTATTATCATCAATCACACTATGCAATTCTTGATAAGTCTTACCTGTCCTTTTCATACTTATTGCACAATGCACTCTATTACTTGGCATAATTGGAAAAAAGAAATATGGATTTATAAACTTATTCTAGTACATACACCTAAGAAGAAAAAATAAAAAAAACTAAAATATTTTTACTCCTTCTTCCCTTCCATTACCTTTTCCCAATAAGTTGCAGGTTTTATATCCGTAATTATTGTCCTGTGTATTACCCACTTCTTATCTTCTGAGAGCCTTACAGCACTTTCCAAGATTGGCTGCTGGTTTATCTGCTCTCTCTTTGTCTCACTCAGCTGTGTTTTCTCTGTTTTTTTCTCTGCCATTTTTGTTTCCTCCATCACTTGTTTAGTGAATATTATTTGGGGTCGGTATGTATGTGTAAAGTAACTCTACTTTCTGGGGGCTTACTAGCCCAAAAATGAGTTTAAAACCGCTATAATTGTATTTTAGGCGATTATTTTTGTAATTTTTTTGGCTCATTTTTGGGGTCGTTTTTTTTGAATAGACTTTGGATTTTTCTGTGAATATTCTTACGTGTGTATGTTTTTCCATAATATTTGTATTTGTAAACATGCTCTGAGTGTGTCACAACAAAGAACCACCTGTTGCCGTAATTCTTTTTTAGATTCTCAACTTTGATCTTAAATCCTTTTTTATCTTTTTTAAGAAACTCGGATGTCTCAACTTCAATCGCATAATCTTTTCCATTGCACCAAAATATTATATCAGGTTTCAAGGTTTGATAGAGCTTAATCTTGTCAGTAAACTGCTTCAAATAATTCTCCAATGCCCTAACCAAGAACGCATGACCATTGCTTTCTTTCATGTTCTTATTCATCTGGAAAAGAAAGTCATCTGCTCCTTTCTCATTGATGTAAACATTTCTGCTTTCAACATATCCTTTTTCCAAAAGAAACTTAATGTCATCTTTATCCAATTCTTTTTTCCTGAAAAACCCTTTGTGCCATTCAACTTTGATGGAAACTTTTCTTAAAGCAGTTTTTTTAGTCTCTTCTTTTTTATTTGCCAGTAACTCATCAGGATTTGTTGTAATTAACTTATGCTCTTCCTCAGAAGCTTTTACCTTAATCTCTGAATGCTCATTCTCTGCAATAAACAATCCTTCTCCTTTGCCTGCTGTCAATAATATGTCTCTCTCATTCCTGCTAAGATGAAAAGTCTCAGTAACTTTGTCAATTATCGCAGGCTTTTGCCTTAATAGGATAGTATAAGAAGAATTACTGAGTAAAGCATTTCCTGCCTTGCTGGAAAGCAGATCTCCAACATCTTGAGTAATCAATAAAAGCCCAAGATTAAACTTCCTGCAAGTCTTGACTATCTCAAATATATATCCTTCTTCCTCTGCTCTTGCCAGCAATGACCAAGCTTCATCTATTACAAGAATCTTCCTTTCAATGTCTTTCTTCATCTTCATATAGACATAATCAAGTATGAGAAACATAACAACAGGCTTGACTTGCTTAGGCATATCGCCTATGTTAAAGCATACAAAATCATTATTGAAATCTATCTTTGTATGCTTGTTAAGAAAGCTAAAAGCCCCATCAACATACAATCCAAGCCTGTTCATCAAGCTTCTGTATGTATCTCTCTCAATCAGTGTTGCATCTTTTGACATTGCTTCTAGTTCATTGTACAAATCAGCTATGATTGGCGGCTCGCAGTCATATGATTCTCTTGTGATGCCTTTTTGCCTGTAACAAGCAGCTAAAGCCCTGTCAAGAGTGGCTTTTTGGATTTCGGAAATTCCGCCTAACATCACTGCCAATAAGTCCATCATAGCCAATCTCTTCTCATCATAATCATGCCCCATCAGGTCAAGAGGGTTAATCACTGTAAGTGAAGTCCTTGAGATAGTAACGAGTTGACCCTTGAAAGCTTTGGTCAACTCTTTATACTCACTCTGAGGGTCAATGACTATCACTTTCGTGCCATTTAACACCTGTCTTGCTATGAACAGCTTGGCAGTATATGATTTACCAGAGCCAGATGATGCTAAGATGCACCCATTCGGATTAGTGAAGCTGAAAATGTCTTTTATGATTGGAATATTATTTCTGTTCAATCCAAACCAAATGCCTGTCTTGTCAACCTGCAAAAATTGGCTTGTAAATGGGAAGAAAGCAGACAAAGCAGAGGTTGTTACATTTCTCTTGATGGATAGCTCATTCGTACTAAATGGAAGAACTGATTTTAATGCTGAACTCATGCGGAATATTGGTACATTAGGAACAATCATTGATGAGTTTAACTCAGACTTAACTTTGCTTGTCAGTAACTGCAATTCCTGTTTATTTTTCCCATGGCAGTTGATGTATAAGCTTACATTGAACAATCTCTCATTTCCTTTCTGTATCTGCTCTAATACTGCTCTCGTGTCTTGGTATTGTATCTCTAAGCTTGGGTTTATGATGCCTTTACTTTCCTGAACAAACAAATCTGCTCTTTGTTTTTGGAGTTCTCTGTTTAAATCAACTATCAATGTGCTCAATTGCTTAGGCTCAATATGTATGGAAATATCAAATTGCCCATTTGCTGTAACTATCCTGTCTAAAAACCCTGGCTCAACCATTCTTGGATAGCCAACTGCTGTTATTACGCTGTTTAACTTATCGCCTATTTGCAGATAATCTGGATAATTATGGATGAATAAAGGAGCAACCTCTGAGTGAAATTTATTTTTATCAGTTAGTAACTCTTGTTTAGGCTTTCTTAAATGCCATTGCTCTAATTTAGTCGGCTCTGGTTTCTGTGTGTATTTTTTCTTATCATTCTCATCTTTGGGAAACAATGATTTTAGAAGTTTTTCTATCTCTTTATCTTCTAACTGCTTTGCCTTAATACCCATGTTATTGAGTTTTTCAACAACTAAATTTAGCTGGACAGCAATATTCTCTTTCTCTGGAATTATTATATAGAATCTCCTGTCAATCATAGCTGTATCTTTAATCAATGCGCTTAGGAATACTTTTAAGCTGTTGAATAGTTTTTGATATTTGGCAATTACCCTGTTGTTTAAGTTATCCAAATATTTGTCAAGGTTTAAAGTCTCAGTGCCCATCATTATCTGGAGGGGGAAATCTAAGGAATTTAGAAACTGCTGGAAAGATTTGATTATGGTCTCTTTCTCTCTTTCATTCTTTATGATGAAGTTTATGGGCTCTACCCTGATGAACGCTAATTTCTTATCGCTAATGTAAAGAATATTCTTTTCTATCTTCTTTAGGTCAAAAAACTTGATCATCTTCCTGTCCATCAGGTTTATTTTTCTGAATGCCAGAAAATGCTTCCAGTTGATGAGCCATTGCTTTGCATCAAAGAACATGAATAAGATGGCTAATATAGAGGGGAATAAAGCTAAGCTTATTTTTATCGTTAAGTCTAGGTTTGTTTTAGTGAATATAATCAGCACAATAATCCCAAAGAGTAGAGCATAAGCTAGCTGAGAGAAGGTCAATCCAAACATTATCTTCTCTTTATACTCCAGTTGGGAAGGTATTTCGTAGGTCATAAAAATGAGAAGATAAACATTAGAAAGTTTACTAAACCAAGTTAAAAATGAGATTTATGATAATTCGCTTATTTTTTTAAAATCCGAAAATAAAGAAACTTGTATGGATTTATTGTCTAACTTAGTATCTCCAAGACTTGTAATAAATTTAGTTAGATAATCATATTCTCCCAATCTTAGCAACTCTTTAGCAGAAGGATATAGAATAATTTTCATAGGCTCCCCATATTGTTCCAAAATTCTAAAAGTAACATCTTTTTTTACACCCATAACTTCAAGTATACTCTCACTTCCTTTCAATCCTTCAAGAAGACTCTTGATTTCAGGAAAAGATTTTAAGTCAATGGTTCTGCCAATATCCTTCTCTACTTTTAGTTCAGTTGATAATTGAAATTTATCAGCGTCAATCTGGTCGCCATACGTTTCTCTAATTTTGTTTAATATTTCTTGAGGGATAGGGTATTCAGGGTCAAACTTTATTTTTCTTAGCATATCAGCATTAAGTGCAATATTAGCTAATTGCCTTTTAAAACTTACATATCTTTGATTACCACTTGCTGCCTCGCCCATGAAAGTTTTTAATTTCATTAAAGCAGTTTCATTAAATTTATTATAATTAGTTATTAAAAGACTTACTGAATCAGCTTCTTTAGTAATATAAATGGTGGTATCGAATATTGTAGCTGGTGTTCTAAGTGATAATCCAGAATCTACTTTCTTAATACTTTTGCTTTTTGTTTTACTAAATTTACATTTCAAGAAGTTCTCTGTCTTCTCTAAATCCCTAAGTTTGGGGTAATCAGATGCCATTCTACCTAGCCATTCTGAATAAGTTGTAAGTTTTGCAAAGAGGTCTTCACGCAATTTATCTAAATCCATCTTTTCACAAAAATATTTTAACATACATACTGAATACATTGATTTTGAAACTTCTTCATCTAAGATGTCAATCTCCATATTTTCTAACTCTGAATACCACCTTCTAGCAGCATTCTCATCCTGAAATATCATTGAAATCCTATTCTCTTCCAGTGTTAATTGTGGTTTACTTCCCATAAACTCAATAAATTTAAATAAGCTTATAAATATTTTGTATTTATGTTAGAACTACTCAAAACAATACTTTTTTCATTTAAAAACGGTCAATGGCAAATTGATGCTGTAATTGATAAATACCATGCTGTCACAACTCTACGCGAAAGCATAACGCCGACTAATTTAAAGCAGTTTAAGGAAATATTAGATTACACACATAAAATACTCAGTTTAATAAGAGAAGGAACTATAAGAGAAAATGAGGAATATTGGTTCAGATTTCTTAGGTTAATGGAAATCTTCACATCACGCATTTTTAGTTTTTGCTATCCTGATAAAAAATTATTGCTCGAATACAACGAATCATTCTTTTTGATAGCATGTGATGTACAAAACGTTTATGGGTACTTCACGTTAAATGAAAGTGCCATCGAAAGGTCGGTTGAATATGATAATTTTAGAGGTTATGAAACCAATAAAATGAAAGTTGCTGAGTTTAATGCATCTAAGATTAATGATATTGAAAATGCTATTCTAAAAGAATTTATTCTTCCTTGCCATATTAAAGTAGATAGGGGTAAGATTGTAAATAATGGATTTTTGCCATTGAAAATTGAGAATTCAATACTCGCACAAAATAAGGAAATGATATTCGAACAAAGTTGTCCTATTTACGTTATTGGGTACGAACTATATATTACGAATTTACTTGCATCTTCAAGTACGATGTTCATAAATTTAGGCACTGTCTCATCAATAATTAGGGACTGGAAACCATCCCAAACTAGGCGTTATGAAGAAAGTGAAAAAGCAGAGCTTGCAGAGTATCTACGCAAATTTTATACTGACGTGAAGGAAGAAAAAGGTGAAAGTGAAGCAGATATATTAATTGAGAATAAATTACCAATTGAAACCAAAGTAAATCCAAATAAATCTGAATTTGATAGACTTACTGGGCAAGTGTCCAGACAAAAAAAAGAATTTGGAGAGGTTATTGTGGTTTTATTTAGGATTTCACGCAACGATTTATTTGAGGACTGGAAGAGCCAATATTTAAGAGATTCAAGTGTCGAAATAATAACTAAATAAATTATACTCTGTTAAGATATTCAGGGCTCTGTTACGCCCATTTACCTTCCTGCTGCATCCCAAGTTGTCGCCTGAGGATGCTTAATATTCTTTTAATGAAGCTTGCCTGCCTTTAGGCGCATCTGCAAAACTCGTCTTTATGCCGGTGTATGCCTGAACAGCTATTGATTTTGTTTTCTGGATTATCTGCGATTGTGATAATACAGAGTAGATCATATAGATAACAGCAACATCAACAGACAAAAAAGCAGCTATCATCACAATTATCCTGTAAGGCTGAAATGCAGGAAGCTCTGTCAATTTAGCAGAAGCTAACAAGATAATAGATGCGATAAAAGGGATGAAGATATTGACCATCAAGCCATACATGATTTTGCTTCCATACTGTTTTAGGGTTGGAATATAGTACAGAAATATTGCTAACGGAAAAAATGCAACGCCAATGCTGACTATAATATATCTTATGAGCAAAAGCAGACAACTTACTAACAATACAAATACATAAGATATAATCAGGACAACTATACCAACCCCCATAGTAACTATCATCCCTTCGCCATTGAACAAAAACAGCTTCTCATCTATCATGCCAATTACTCCAGCAGTCATAAGAGAAGATAGGTCAATTATTGATTCATAGAGGAAATAAGATGCTTGCATCAATACAATCATGATAACTATATTCTTGAGCCATGTCTTTGCATTCTCTCTTCTTTCTGAATCATAGCCAGAGATGATAAAATTAAACCCTGCATAGACAAACAATAATCCGTAAAATATTGACAAGATATAGACCATTATCGCCCAGATGCCTGAAAACAAGCCAACATTGACTGGCTGTGACAATAGCATCTTTGTAAAATCAAGGATAGGCTGGATAGGAGCATTAAAAATAGTCAGCAATGCCTCTATAAAATTATCAATAAGACAGCTTCCAAGATTTGTCAATCCGCAACTAGCCATCTTTCCACCTAAAATAATGTTTCAAAATCCTGTAGAAGAACATATTAATCAATACAAAAAGCGCAATGTTCCATGCCCTGATAAAATTATCATGCTCTTTTATGTAAACAATCTTCTCTTTGGATTTATAACCATAAGAAACTCTAATTTTGTTAGTCAATCTTTTTGCTTCAAATTCTGTATAGCCAGCAGCAAACCTTGACTCATCTCCATAAGTTACATTCAAGAGTAAATCAGATGGAAATATGCTAACTTTGATTGTTTCGTTTATGTTATAGCTTAATTTGTCTGTAGAAAGCCCTAAATCAATCAGATTAAGAGAAGTATCACATTCAGTTTCAGCAGTATAAAAATAATTCCAAGCTTTGACTTTGCAGTCATTCAGAGATGGGATTATTAAATTTCCGCCTGTCTTATAGAGTTTATCAAAACTTTCTTCATTTATATCCTCAGCATTTAACGTAAGGAAATAATAAGGCTTAGCTGTATAGTTTACAGTGAAGAAATACTTATAGCTGCCATAAAAAGAAGTATCAGTAGAAAGCATTACAGAGGTATCACTTTGCAAAACACCGATATTAGTATCAAGCAATTTAAACTCAGCACTAGGAAAAGAAGAATAATATTTGACATCAACATAATCACTTAATCTTATCCTATCGCTTTGCGTCTCTGTATAATCATATTCGCAATCATGGCATTCTGTTCTGCACAAGCCTTTGCTATCCCACCGACAACAATAGCTATCCCATCTATAATGTTCAACCCTAACATCAACGTCAAGATTGAAATAGGTTGTCAAGGTTGTATCACTATCTACCATAACTGCTTTTAGTTTATTATCCCCAAAATAATTATTGTTAGCTAGAGTATAGAGCCTTTTGCAGTCTCCATCCTCAGTATCTGGATAATCAGAAGCAAAATAATTTGCAGGGAGTTCTATATGATAACCATAGCCAGATAATATTTCAACATTGTCCGGTACAAATAAAGTTCCATTATAGCTGACACTAGGCATGACTGCAAACATCTTGAACCACACTCCTTTTGCAAACTGATAATCTTTAACATTCTCTGGAGCATTATCTGTATTGATAGCAGTATTCCACTGATGGATGAAAGAATGGTCTGGGTAGTAGCTGTTGGGGTACAAGCTGTTTAGTTTCAAATATTCTTTCTCTTCAGGCGATAGATCACTGTTATCAATGTCGTTGCATAGCAAAGAATTGCAGTCAAAAGCAGAAACTACTGGTAAAGCTATAATCAGCCAACCAAGTAGTTTACGCCATACGGTGCAATCCATACTACCAATAACCCAACAACTACCATCCCAGCCATGTTCTTTGCATTGTCTCTTTTTTTTACATCGCTTCCACTTACCATGTATGCTATTCCTGCAATCAGCATGATAACAACAGCAACAACAGAAGCTGCATACTTAACAAAATTATATATCTTCATCACAGGAGATAACATCTGGTCAAATGCTGCCTTATCTTCTGAGCTTATCTGTTGACTAAAATCAGCTGCATGAACTATGGTGCTAGGGATGAAAAAAGTTACAATTATCAAGAACCACAAGCATCCTTGCATTATTGTTTTAAGTGTTTTATTTGCCATGTTTACCCCCTCTATTATTTTTTGGCCTTATCCTGCCAAGCTTTTCTGCGCAGTCTGTGCAGTAAACTATGGTGTTGAGCTTTGTCTTTGGAACTTCAAAAACTTCTTCCCTGTAAACGTCATAATATTCTTCCATGATTCTTTGTTCGCATAATTCGCATTTCATTGTAATCCCTCGTCTAGCTTTTCTATCAATGCGTCTAGCACTACTGCCTGTCTCTGGTATTCATGGCGCTGGGTTTTTAGGTACAAAGTCATGGCTTGGTATGCCTTGTCTATCTTGATTTCAATCCTTGCTAACCTTTCTTCGAGCATAGAATCATTGTGTGTTCCATTGCCATTTCCATTGCCGCCAATCAATTCCTCATCACTAACTCCTGCATCATAATGCTCATCATAGCGATACCCAGATTTCGCCATTGCATCTTTTATATCCTCAAGATTTGCTTTTCTTTCCTCTGGCTCGTCTATAGCTTTATTGAGGTCAATGGCAAAGCTTACCATATCTCTTTTGTACTCTGTCACATCATCAGGGCTTGGCTCTGCCTCTGTGAAGCGTTCTCTGTAATCTTCATTTGTGCCAATGAAGTTCCTGATGATGCCCAGGCATTTTGCGGTGTTCATTTTGCTGCAAGATACTTCTGCCTCACACCGTCAAGAACCTGCGCAATGTTGTCAGCAACTTCTGCTTTGTACCCTTCATGGTCTCTGTTGACTGCGCACTGGAACTTTGTTGCTTTGCTTACTCCTTCACAGATGCTTCCAACTAAGCCAGATGCGCCTTTGATATATCCAGCAACATCTTTTTTTTGCAAAGCTGCTTCCATGCCTTGGGCTTGCTGAGTTGCTTTTCCCTGATGACCTTGCAATGCTCCAAGCATATTGTCTGCAACAAGATCATAATGAGCAGTGAGCAATCTCTCTGCATATAATCTCAGAGCTTCTGCCTGCACAAAAGCAGTGTCTGCTGTCTCTTCACCTCGTGGCATTTCCTTGTATCTTGCCAATAAAGTTTCTTTCACTCTCTCTAAATCCTGCACTGTTGCTTCCAGTCTTGCTGGCATTGTTGTTTCTGTTTTTTCTGCTGCCATTGTTTCACTCTCCTGTCTTTTGTCTTCTCTGTAAACAACAGGAAGAAGTGTCTCCAAGTTTTGTCTTATCTCAGAGACATCTCTTCGCACATTAGAAATCTCTTCCTGTGTTGCTTGCACTCTCTGTTTTAGATCATCTACTGCACTTTTTTTTCTTCGAAAATAGTCTAGTATTCCCATGTTATCACTTCCTGTGTTGTAATATTTTTTTAACGATGAAAATAATGAAGTTATCACTGAATAGCTGACTGCTGCAATTATTATTGTTCCACCGACGACAACTACTGCGCTGATGCCAGCGACAAGCAAAATATTCTCTAAAGTTGTGTCTGCTTTTGCCATGATTGACTACAATAGAATAATGGTGTCCGTGATTTATATAGGGGGTAATACAAAAATTTCTGTGGAAATATATTCTCTAGAATAGAAATTAATATATAGTTGTAGTGTTTACCTAATTAAAATTGAATGATTAAATATAAGCTTTGTATCTTTTACCTTCTAGCCCATCGAGGGCTTTTAGCTAAAAGGTGCAAAGCCCATCTGTTTTTATCGAAACAGAAACTTTGTACTCTTTACCTTCTAGCCTATCAGGTGCTGTTTTTTATTATTTTACAGGTAGACAATTCTAAGATATATTTAGTATTTTATAGTAGTAAAAAGCATAAAATATTTAAATACATTACCATTCCTTCTTCTTAATTTGGTGGCAATATGACTCAAGCCGAAATGTCTAAAATCGAAATTGTGAAGACAGGAGAAGACGTCTTAAGATTAGCCAACAGAGCAGAATTAGAAAGAGTTCTAAGATGCTATACTCTTAGCAATGCATATGATTTCTATCAAGGAATTGTTGATAGAGAGGCAGAATTTACAGTACGACGTGGAGTACCAAAACCAGGAAATCCAATTGCTTCTTTATATAATCTAGCTGAATCACAAGATTTTCGTCAACCTTTGCAAGAACCAGGTACTGTCGAATTTGTAGATGGTGTAGAAAGAAAAACAACCCATGATATAGGCAAACTAGTTAACGATTTAGTAGCTAAGGCTGTTCATGATGCAGATACTGTAAATGGTGCAAGAGTCTTTGGCGATGATTTATCTACTCCACTAAGCAATGTAAATATTAGTGTAAATCGAGATCCTCCTGGGAATTATATGGTGTTGTTAGGTCCTAAAGACAGAACAGATGTAGCAAGAATAAAGCATTTGCTTGATGATGAATACTTGCCTACAAATGCATTATTTGTAACAGCTGAATTAAGCCATACTGATACCGGACACTTCAATATAGATTTAAATAAACTATTTGCATCTCTTCCAAAGACAACAGTTGAAAAAAAAGGTATGGTTAGATATGAAAAAGAAGGATTGCCTAAGGCAATAGCTTTTGACTTCAAGGGACATACTATTTATTTGAATATAGAGGTTATTGCTACATATAGAATGATTTCTCCAGAAGGTATTGTTATGGGTTATCAAGATTTAGGATCTTTTGACAGAAGAGATGCAAAAAATAATGCTATAACACCATTTATATTGGCTTACCTAGGATTTGAACAAAATGCACCATCTATTCCTTATGCTGTAAACTGGAAAGGATATGGTGTCGTAAAAGGAGCAGGAGAATATTTTGCAAGATTAGGTAATAAGGCTAGAGTTGCGGTAGCATCAACATTAAGGCATCGGGGATATGCACCAAGATTACATCAGGAAACTACTGCTCAGAATAGAGCAGAATATAAAATATTAAAAGAAGCTCAGAAATACATTGTAGGTTTACTTGAAGCTCAAGTTGAGAAAAGATAATTTTGTAGAGAGAGAGGGTATTCTATTTCATCTATTTTTTCTTTTTAATATTAATATTACATCTTTCTCCTCTTCAATCTCTTTTATAACTTTAAATTCGTTTTTCAACAAAGCAATTATCTCTTTAGCCTTTTTTGATTTCTTCAATACACTAACAACAAAATAACTTTTACTTGTTTTATTACCTCTTGCGTTATTCTTCGCTACTCTTTTCATCTCTTCAATCGCTTTAGGTATGACATCAAAATTATGCATTGCTGTAATGCTTTGAACAATCTCAAATTTTCCATCTTTGAACGGTAGAAACTCAGCAATTCCCTGCACCCTATATCTGTTAGGATTTCTCTTTAGCAGCTCAAACGCAGGCTCTAAGGAGATAACTTTAATAGCTTCAATATCAATATACAAGCTGCTTAATCCAGTGCCTGCACCAACATCAAGCACAAAAATGCCTTTTTTCAAGAGATTGTTTCTAAGCAACTCTGTCTTTATCAGCTCCAATTTATTTATCTGCTCTTCTCCATGAAGCTCATTGTATGATGTGGCAATCTCATTATAATATCTAAATTTAGTTTTCATACTTCTAATTTGATAACTTAGATTATAAATATTTCTGCTAGAAAATAGTTTTAAAGCAATTATTATTATTTGTTTATAGCATGTGGCTGTATCATAAAGTCTTGATATGCTCAAAAAGCTCATTTATCATGTCTATTCTCTTTTCTTTAGCAAGCTCGCCAGCCAATCTGCTTATTTCAGAATATTCTTGTGTTTTGTCTATTATTGCATCATTTATCATAGCTTCTATTCTTTCACCTGGTAATTTTGGTCTTTCTCCATTATAGTTTACTAACACCTCTGCTATTCCTTTTGCTATAAAGTATCTTAGAATGTGCTTTTCATATCTACCATACTTATGGTCTCTAGGTATGTCGTCTATCGATCCATCTTGCGGAAATAAATATAAAGCTATTTCATGTCCATAATCCAAAATCGCTTGGAGTGCACCATGAGGATTAGCTTTTTCAGCCTCTATAAATGCATTATGCATCTCAGTTCTTAGTTCTTCTAAAGCTAATTCAGCTAAAGTTTCAAGTCCTTCGTCTAACATATCTCTTTTGTCGCTCATAATCCGAAAGAAGATTAAGGATGTTTTAAAAATATTGTTATATTCTTTATCTAATGTTCAATCTTAAAACTATACGCATCCTGTCCCATTCCACACTTGAGTGCCAAAGTCATACTTGCAGAAATTGGCAGTGTATTCGGTCAGGTTGTATCTTCCAATATGGTAAGTGTCAAGCTTAAAACGATAAAATTCATGCTCTGGACGCGCATCTCTCTCTTCTCCGTAATATGTTATGTTTTGCTTGCCAAATTTATCGCCTTCGATTGTCCAGATGTAATTTCCGTAATCCTCACCTACACAGATGTTTGACCAGTAGCAGTAATCAACAAACGTTGCGTTTTTATTGTCTTCGGCCATCATCTTGTTTAAGTTGATCATTGACTCAATTCCGCAGCAACCAGAAGCATTATAATCATTGATTAATCTTAATAAATAGCTTGGGGCTTTTGAGTCATAACGATAACTCTGAGCTCTTACAAATGATCCAAAATTTTCTATGGTCCAGTTTTCCTTAAATCCATTTGCAATTATTATGTTCTTAGGGTTATTGCCTTGAGCATCTTTTTTTGAGTGATAGGAATAGATTGGGTCTTCTAAGCCTATGATGCTGAACCTTGTGATTATGTTACTTGACCTATTCCAGGTAGCTAAATCTCCGTCAACAAAATAATTGATTGTAAAATTGATTCCAATATTCCAAGGACCTGTCTCATTGTTCTGGAAAACATTAAGGCTGCGAGGCTCAAATACAGATTTAACATGCAACTCATCCTTGCTTATCCTGGCTAATTCCTTGAGCATGAAATTGAGATTATGTGCTCCTAATATTGTGACCTTATTTCCGTCAACATCCAAGGTTCCGTTCATGGCAAGCTCAGCAAATACTAAGTCAAACTCATCTCGAGTTAGAAAATCTCTTGATGCCTTCTGATTTGCTCTTAGTGCGTTAAATGCAGATAAAGTCGAGATCCTCAACATCCTTTCCAGATAAGTATTTTCAATGTCATGGACAAAAGTATTCACTGCAATTATCCTTCTTTCTAACACAGGCAGATGACCTTTGATCTTTATATCTATCTTTGTTGAGAAAGTCAAGACTAACAATCCTATTATCAATATAGCTATCAGCGTGAAAAACATCGCTTTTTTTGCTTCGAATAGTTTTTTCATCTTTTCAGAGATATAAACTATAACATATTTTAGTTAAATTTTTATTAGTTTCATTTACTTGGGTCACTGCCAAACTCTCACTTCTGCAATATATGGCCCAAACATATTCTCATTATCAGCAATGCCGTAAATCAACCTTTTGGATACGATAAGCAAATTAGTTTTGTCTTGAGTTTTTTTTGTAATCTCTGTGTTGTTCAAGAGCGTGTATTCTTTCTCTCCTTGAGGATCATCTGGGTCTTTTATCACAAACTCATAAGTAAATTGAGGGTTGATAAGCGATTGAGAAACAGAGGTTGCAATCTCTTTTGCTGCAGATAAACACTTTTCATCGCATCCATTCTCTGAGCGATAGATAAATTCACCTAACTGTTCTAACAAAGTATTGTCTAGGTTTTTTATCAATCCGCAATATTGTTGTTCACATTCGCAGTCTGTGCATCTCATCTGAAATATTAATGCACTATCAGCTTGGTCAACTTTTGTTGTAGAAAATACCTGCAATAAGTCTTTTGAGAAGAATATTGTTTGGCTCTCAATCGGCTGGTAAGTATGTGTAGATATTATCAGCAGAAACCCAACTACTAACACACCTAATGCTATAATAGTATCTATTGTGAAAAAGAATGCTTTCTTGTTCATGTGACCTCTTTTTTATGAAATAATCTATCCTAATTCTTAGTAGTATATAATTATTACCTTTAAAAATAGGTGCATAGTCAGAGCAATGGCGTACGTCGCCAATGTTGCAAACACAATCTACTTTTCCAGCCAGAAAGTTTCGGAGATTGCAAGAGAGAAACTTTCAATAATATTATCTTGCAAGTGTTTGCAGGCGACGGTCGAGTGAAGAGCAAATTTCCATGCGAAGTGTGGAAATTTGCTCTTCGTGACAAGCCATTGCTCTGGCGTAGAAAAAAGCTATACACATACCTTTAAAAATATTGCTTTTAATGATAGCAGCATTTTATGGGTTTTATAGTTCTCCACTGGACAGGCTAATTGTAAGTTAAAATATATTTTAAACCCTCGCTCATGCTTAAATCCCATCTGGACTGGACACTGGACATCCTTGGTCAGAATTTATAAATACAGAATGGTTTTCTATAAATCAAAGAAAATAATAAAATCAAAAAAAATAAAGAAAAAAGCGGCAGCAGAAGCCTTACTGCACTGGTCCGAAACAACAATAGAAAAGTTGATTAGATATATAAATCTTATGCCGTGGTGGCAGAAGCCGGTTATTGCGCTGGTCCGAAACACCAGTGTCAGAAATGACCTCTGGGTTCGAATCTTGCTAGCTAATAGCTTCTTTTCAAAATCGCTCTTAATGATTAAGAGTGATTTCGAAAACTGGGTGAAAATCCCAGCCACGGCGCGCTTATAATTATTGATAAAGAGAAGAAAATCAAAAAAACAAAGAAAAGAGTTTATGATAAAAGAAAAAAAAGAAAAAACGTCGCATAACTAAATACTGTATCCAACTCAAAATTGGATGACTTATCCAAGTATCAATAAATAATACCTCCAACTATATATACTTTTTGTTTGTGCAATGCCGGCGTCGCATAACCAGGTATTGCGTCCAACTCAAAATTGGATGACTTTATCCAAGTCTTGCGGGTTCGAAATGTTGATTTCAAACACGAATCTCCCGTCGCCGGCGCACTAAACCTCTTTATTGGTAAAACTAAAATTAATTACAGCTTCAAACTCGCCACATTACTTACCCCATGCTCATTCATGGAAACACCGTATAAAGTATCTGCCTCGCTGATTAAGGAATCATTGTGCGAGATCACAAGATACTGGGCTTTTGTGACATACTGCCTTATTAGTTTTGAAAGCTTCTCGCTGTTGTTCTTGTCAAGCGCAGCATCTACTTCATCCAAAATATAGAATGAATGAGGGTCGTGCTCCTGTATCGAGAATATGAATGCAAGCGCAGTTAATGTTTTCTCGCCGCCAGATAATGACCTAATGTCAAGGAACTTTGCGCCTGTCAACCTGACAACGATCCTTACTCCTGCTTCAAATATGTTCTTTGGATTCTCGATTATAAGAGAAGCTTCTCCCTTAGTTGAAAGTGTAGAGAATATGCTTTTGAAATTATTATTTAGCACATTGAATGTGGTCATAAAGATATCTTTCTTCTTCTCTTCAATCTCAGCGATCATCTTAAGCACAGAATCTTTCTCACTACCTAACTTATCTTTCTTTTCCAGCAATGAATTATACTCTCTTTCCACAGTATCATATATCTCAAGGGCTTTTAAATTGACTGCATCCATATTAGAGACCATCTTTTCAAACTTGTCTATCTCATGCTTAAATTCTTCCTCTGATTTTGATGTGTCAAGTTGCACTCCTTGGTATTGTGAGAATTCCTGATTCAATCCAGCAAGTTCTGCTGCTACTTTTGCATGCTCTAGCTGCACAGTGTTCATCTTCAGCTCATTATCTCTATGAACTTCTCTCACTGATTCGATCTTATTTTCAAGCTTATTTATCTCTTCGCTTAATGTGCTTCTTTTACCGAACAATCCTTTAAATTTAGTATAAAACTCTTTTTGAGCCTGTTCTTTCCCCTTCAGTTGCTCTTCTCCTTCCCTGATCGCTTTTATCAGGACATTATTATCTGCATCAAAAATCTCGATCTCCTTGTCATGCTGCTTTAATATTGTGGAAATTTTGTCTCTCTCTGCTGTTATCATGCCTAGCTGGGCATCTATATTTTTCATCTCTGCATTTGTATGTGTTATTCCATCTCTCAGTTGCTGTTTTTTCTGTTCATAGCTGTTTAACTCAGCCAGCACAGTCGGATTTCGTAAGCTGGTGATCTTATCTCTTAATTCCTGGCGTTTTATCTTGCAGTTGGCAAGCTCTTTGTTTGCATCAGATATCTTCTGCATGACTTTCTGCATCTCAGAATCTGATTGCTTGATCTTGTTTTTGAGATCCTGTTTTAATTCAGAAGAAACAGTCAGGTCACTTTCTTCCAGATGAAGAATTTTTTCCATTGTTATTATATCGCCCTCAAGATTTGCCTTTAATTCTCTTAATTTTGAGATCTCTTTCTCATTCATCTCTCTTTCTTTCTCCTGCCTGCTGATCTTTGACTGCAAATCTTCAATCAATTCTTCACACTGCTCAATATCCTTGTCAAGGTTCTCCTCTTTAAATCCGACACCATGCTTCTTTTCCCTAAAGCCGCCTCTCATAACACCAGTGCCTTCGCAAAGGTCTCCATCAATTGTTGCCATACGCGCAGTTCCAATTCCGATTCTTCGCGCAACATCTATATTATTTACGACAATAGTATCTCCAAACACATGCAGAAAGACATTCTTATACTGGGGCTCATATTTTACAAGACTAGTGCAAAGGTCATGGACCCCTTCTGATTTGAGTATCTTTTTGATATCTGTGTTCTGATTCTTCTCAGGCACCCTTATCTTGTTCAAAGGGATAAAAGTAGCGATCCCAAGGCGATTGCTTTTAAGATATTTTATGCAATCAGCTGCAACCTTATCATCATCTACGACTATGCTCTGTATCCTGTTGCCAGCTGCAACTTCAAGCGCAAGAGAGTATTTAGCATTTACTTTGCCTAAGTCAGATACAAGGCCATGGATACCTCGTATTACATTTTTTGTCTTGCATTCCATGATCTTTTTGACTGCAATATTCTGCATCGAGCTTTCCTTGACAACCATGTTTCTTGCATTTAATTTGCTGTACTCTTCCTGGGTCATAAGAAGCTTTCTTCTTGCATCCCCAAGAGATGCAGCAAGCTCGCTGTCTTTTGTAAGGACAGAATTTAACCCCAGTATAGTATTTTTGAATAAGGATTTCTTATTTTTTAATTCAGTTATCTGGCCAGCATTTTCTCTCTCGACTTCCTTGACTTTCTTGATCTGCTCTTCAATGTTGTTAAGCTGAAACTCAAGCTTGTCTTTTTCTCTTAACATGTTCTGTTGCTGCTCTCTTAGCTGAGTTATCTCTTTCTGCTTTTCATCAGAAACTTTGTCAATCTCCTCAAGCTGCTTGTCTATATCTGTTGCTGTATCTATGCCGCGTTTTTCCTTGAATTTTTTTAACTGCACTTCAACCTGCTGCATCTCACTAGTCTTTTTCTGGACATCCTTAGCAAGAGCATCTTTCTCTCTGGATAATTTTGCAATATTTTCTTCATTATCTTTTAGGTCGCTAAGAAGCTGCTGTTTTCTTTGCTTGACTTTGACAATCTCGTTTTTGTATGTGTCAATCTTTGTTTTTTGTGTAGCAACATCAACCTTAAGCTTTTCTATCTCCCTTTGCATCGAGACTTGCTCTTTCTCTCCTTTCTGCTCAATCTCATTTGTTATCTGAGTAATAGAACTTTTCTTTTCTTCAATCTGTTTCTTCTGGTCATCAACTTCTGACTGCAGCTTCTCAAGCTTTTTTTTATATTCGGTTATTTCATCCAGCAACTTTTGCTTTGCTTTCTCATGCTTCAGAATCTTTATGTTAAGGTAAGAAGCTTTGTTTGTGTTAACTTTGTCGCTGAGCTCTTTATACTTCATCGCATGGTCCCTTTCTTTCTTCAGCTCTTTTAGGTAAGTGTTACGCTCTGCGAGAATGATCTCTGCTTCTTTGAGATGCTCATCAACTCTCTCTAACTCTCTAAGTGCTTTTTCTTTCTTTTCTTCGTAAACACCCATGCCAGAAATTTCCTCAATTATCTGCCTTCTCTCTATTCCACTCATTTCAACAAATCTTATTATATCGCCTTGAAGAACAATGTTGTAGCCATCTGGATTTATTTTTGCCGCGCTCAAAAGCTCAACAATCTCATTTCTTGTCTTTGTCTTATCATTTATCTTATACACGCTCTGGCCGCTTTGCTTGACTATTCTTGTTACTTTTATCTCTTGATCTTCAACAGGAAATGATTTTTTAGAATTATCAAAATGTATGCTAACTTCGCCAAAAGACGCTGGCTTTTTTGCTTTGCCACCGTTATATATCAAGTTTGAGGATTTTTCTGCTCTCAGAGCTTTTGCAGAGCTTCTTCCAAGAACAAAACAAAGAGCATCCCCTATGTTAGATTTTCCAGAACCGTTTGGCCCAAGTATACAGTTAAACCTTTCTCCAAACAGAAGCTCAGTCCTTTTCGCAAAAGACTTAAAGCCATGCAACACCATCTTATTGATTCTTGTCATACAACCTCTTTGATTAAAGATATGCTGATTTGATATGATACAGATTTGAATATACTTATTGAAAAAATATTTATAAACTATACCTGATTACCTATATTCGTTATATAATTACCTCTACACATGTTATAGGTTTTATTTGCTTTATAAAGTTTTCTATGAGAAGACAATGCCAAAAAAGTGAGTGATTTAGGAATTAGAATTACATTAAATTCCATATTAAACCTCACTTCCCTGCACCTAAGATGCTGCCAGCAACAAAGTTAAATCCTATCATCACAACAGTTGCAAGGAAACAATAGATTGTAGTCCCTTTCGTGACATTGATTCCTATGTTATATTTCTCACCAAGCTTGTCTGATCCATTTTCAATGCCATTTATCAGTATCGTCAATATGTATGCAAGCTGGATAACATAAATGCCAACAATCAGCTGAAAATAAAATGCAGGGATCCCATCACCAAACATATCACTTAAGCCGCCTGGCATGCCTGCGCCTGTTGCGCTTCCTGCTTGGATCTTCTTCATCTGCGTGCTTAGTTTTCCTAAGATTGTTGTGATCATTGAAGTTATGCCAATTACAATCCCAGATATTACAGGAGTCAAAAACTTGATCTGTGATTTCATTGAAGAGATCGTTTCTGACATTAGATCTTGCAATCTCTCATTTACAGTATGCATCTGTTTGATATATTGGCTGATGTTCATCAATGCTTGTGCAGCGACTAATGGGCCTTTTTTTGAGCTCTCAGTAAGGACTTTCATGCTACTCTCTATCAACGCGCTTGGAAACTGCAATAATGCGCCATGATGAGGATCAAATATCGCTTGGTCAACACTCATGCCTTGCCTCATAATATTATTAGAGACTGCCTGAAAAAATTGTCCAGAGATGCTGCCTTCCATGCTTGATGCAACTTTTGCAAACGCAATTTCCGCTGGAATACCGTCTCCCAAACGGTTGCCTAGCTGGAATAATGCAGCTGCAAATTCGTTTTCAAGCTCTTTTGAACGGTTTCTGATCTCGATAACATTGGTTGACTGTAATTTATAATACAAGCCAATAGCTAAACCTATGCCTAAAATGATGCCAACAGATAATATTGAAGCGCCTAATCCAAACGGTCCTATGATTAATGGCTCATTGGTCTCTGGATCTGTTATTTTCTGGCTTTGCTTATACCCCATAAAGCAAAATTTTGAACCGCATTCAGATAAGCCATCTTCTCCGCCAAACCCAAAATCTTTCACGCCTAATGCATGAAGATAGATTGGGCTGAAGCCTATTATTATACAAACAACTGCAATACCTATGCACATGTACAACGGATCCATCTTTAATTTTACACCAAAAAATTCCATGCTCATCTTTTTCTCATCTGCAAGCTCAGGATCCTCGCTTATATCAGTATCACCATAACCGGTAGGCCTGCTTGCTAATATGCTTGTGCCCATGTAATAGACTAAAAATGGCAGCCCAAGATTGTAAAGCGCCGAGATATGAAACCATTGCACACCCTCCATAAAGCTGACCATCAACGGCAAAATAACTAACCCCAATATCGGCAAGATGATCCCAAGCATATGAAGCATGGTTATTGGTCCCTTAAGGTTTTGCGCATAATGTAACATCTTTTCATATGTTTCTTCAAGAATAACCGTAAGTGACTTGTCAAGCATCCCTAATCTTCTTTCTTCTGCGCCTTCATATAATGAGCCTTCGATAAGATGCATTGCCTCAACATATTCAACATTCCATTTTTTCCAGGTTTCCAGATATGCATCCAAGCTTTCTTTTATATTTTCATATTTTTGCGTTTCAACATCCCAGAGAACTTTTCTTAGATCAAGAGCAAGCGGCGGAGATAGATGTTTGCTGGCAAATTCAATAGCTAACTCCAGGTTAGAAGTATGCCTCATATAAGATACGACATAGAACACGCTTAATACCATCTGATTTGATGCAGCCATTCTCCAG
>Ga0209211_10003267_pt1 | contig 26715 bp, 27 predicted proteins | sample RifGroA2_FD_183992 | JGI IMG/M metagenome (GOLD analysis project Ga0209211, IMG submission 183992) | Groundwater microbial communities from Rifle, Colorado, USA - Groundwater A2 (SPAdes) (version 2) | ecosystem: Environmental > Aquatic > Deep subsurface > Groundwater | place: Rifle, Colorado...
CGCAGCCTGGGGCAGTCCCCGGCGGCGCGCGTCGATCCATTCCTGATGCTCGACGAGTTCTTCTCCGACGATCCCGACGACTACATCGCCGGTTTTCCGCCGCATCCCCATCGCGGCTTCGAGACCGTGACCTACATGCTCGATGGCCACATGCTGCACGAAGACCATCTCGGCAATCGTGGCGATCTGCTGCCCGGCGGCGCGCAATGGATGACCGCCGGGCGCGGCATCATTCATTCCGAAATGCCGCAGCAGGAAAGCGGGCGCATGCGCGGCTTCCAGCTCTGGATCAACCTCCCGGCGGCGGAGAAGATGAAGCCGGCGCATTATCGCGACATCCGGCCCGAGGAAATTCCCCAAACGGCATTGCCCGGCGGCGGCGAGGCCAGGGTGATCGCCGGTCGCATCGCGGTCGAGGGGCGCGAAATCGCCGGTCCGGTCCAGGGCCTTTGCACCGAGCCGCTCTACATCGATGTGCGCCTGCCGTCGGGCGGCCGCTTCACTCAGGTGCTGCCAGCGGGCCACAACGCCTTCGTCTATGCCTACGAAGGGAGCCTGGGCATCGGACCGGCGGACGATGCCCGTCGCCTGGCGGCCCAGGATGCGGGCGTGCTCGCCGCCGGCGATAGCGTGGGCGTCCATGCCGTCGATGGCCCCGCCCGCTTCCTGCTGCTAGCCGCCCGCCCGCTCGGTGAGCCGGTGGTGCAGCACGGGCCCTTCGTCATGAACAGCCGCGAAGAGATCGAGCAGGCCATTTCGGATTACCGCCTGGATCGGCTGGTCTGAAGCCTTAGTCCAGGCGTGCCAGCAGAGCTTCCAGACCTGGGTAGCTGCCGGGCGTCAGGGCAAACTTGCTGGCAAAGCCGCTGCGGGATTCGCCTTTGCGCAGAGCCGCAAGAAAGCCCTCGCGATCATTTACCCAACTGCCGCCGAGCAGCGTCACGCCGCGGGCGAACAGGGCGTCGGGCAGGCAGCCCGCGCTGGGTCCGACCATGGCGAACCAACGGGCGCCGCGGCAGCAGCCAATCATGCGGTCGAGTGTGTCGTTGAGCAGCAGGGTGCTGGTGGCAACGACCTTGCTGCAATCGGCGAGCTGTCCTGCGTCCAGCGTCACGCGGTAGCCGTCGCGCGCTCCGGCCAGTGCCGCGTTCAATTCGACCACCGTGAGCCGGGCGCCGCTCTTGATGATCTGTCCCAGCAGCGGCATGAACAGTCCAATCATGCCGATATGTTCGTCCGGCCGCGGATCCATCTGCCCGATGGAGTCGCTGCTGTTGTCCGGGCGAAATCCTGCCCGGTCGAACAGGCAGCGGGTCAGAGCATTGGCGGCGGCAAAGCCGATGGTCTTCCACAGCCCATCATTGCCGGCGTAGCGGCGAGCCAGTTCCAGCGCGTCGGCGCCGGCCAGGCCAAAACTGTCGGCTCCTTGGCGCAATTGCGCCAGGGTGTCGTCCAGCAGGACATACGACAGGCCGAGAGACCCGTCGTCCAATTCCAGGGCACAGAATTCGCCCTTGTTGTCTTCGCTGGGTCGGGCCGGCGGCAGGTGCAGGGCGCGGATGCGCGGTAAAGCTCCGTGGGCGGCGAAGGATTCCAGTTGGGCAATATATTCGGCGGCGAAGCTCATGGCAGGCTCTTGATGGTTTCCTTGGCGGAGTCGCCGGCGATGACAGATGCGGGCTCCCCGCGGTGCAGGCCGGCGCGGACGGCGACGGATGCATCATTGCCGGAAACGGTGGACCGGCGGTTTTCCGGCGTGCGCAACGCGCCGGGGAAGTACATGGCGGTCAGGCGATGGGAATGAATCGGCGAATCGGCGTTGGACCCGCCGTAGCGGCGCCAGTCGCGCACCGGGTAGATGTCGTCGGCAATTTCGAGCAGGCCGACGGTTTCCCGGTCGCCGATCAGCACCCCCTGCACGCGCAACCCAGCCGCTTGCTTGATGGCATTCAGGCGGGCGACGATTTCCGCTGTGGCGCCGAATTCGCCGTCGGAAGCGATGAGCAGATCGGCCAGTTGCCAGCGCTGATCTTCGAGTTTGGCGATCACCTTTTCGAGGGGGCCGCAGATGTCGGTACCACCGCGAAAAGCTTGCCCCAGGAAACCTGTCAGGCGGTCGATGCCGCCGCTGTCGACCCCCAGTTCCAGTTCGACCAGCTCATCGGGCCCGCCGAAGGCGAACACATGGCAGGGACGCCGCTGGGCCTGCGCCGTGCGCATGGCTTCCAGCACGATCGCCTTGGCTACCGCTTCGGCGCCGCCCTGCATGGAGCCGGAGGTATCGACACAGACCAGGATCGGCCCCATCTCCGCGCGCTTGCCGAGTTGCGGCCCGGGGCGAGGGCGCATCACCGGAGCCTGGAGCAGGCGGATTTCTTCCATGCGGTCGTCGTCCTCGTAGGTGAGCAATGTGCGCTCGGCCCGGCGTGCGTGCCACACCAGGCGCAGGCGAGGATGCCCGAGGAGCATGGCTTCGGCCGGCAACATGCGGGCGATGCGACCCGAACGGTGAATGCCGCGGGTTTCTCCGGGCATGTCCGGGACTCGCACCGTGCGGCCTTGCGGACGCTGGGCGATGGCCTCCTCCATGATTTCCACCGTCGCCTGGTTTGCCGTGTCGGGCTGATCGGATTGACGGGATCTGCCGAGTCCGCGAATGATCCGCACCAAATCCGGCAGGCGTTCGATGAGCCGGCGTATGCGCAAGACTTCCTGCCATCCCGAGGAACTCAGCAGGCCTCGAATCTGGTCCCAGCGGGTGTTCTTGGCATCGTCAGGCAGCATGCCGAAAACGTCGACGAGTTCGTCGATTTGTCCGCAACGTTCCTGCCAGTCCAGGGCAAACGCCTCGATTGCCATGCGCGCGGCTTCGCTTTCGCTGGCCCCCCGGTCCCGATAATCGACGATGAAATCGAGGTGAAACATGATGCTCAGCACGACCGTGTCCGTCAGATCCTGCTGGCCCTCGCAATAGCCGGCAAGTCCAAGGCGCGTGATGACCTCATGCAAGGCCCCGGCGAGCGGCGCCGGCGGCCAGAGCCACGCCTCCGCGGGTGGCAGGCGGCCGGCGACAACTTCCCGGCGCAAGGTGGCCAGCGACTCCAGCCGGGGTTCGAGGCAGCCTTGGGAATGCGCCAGTCCGCCCAGCCAGAGCTTGCGCGCCAGGCTATCGAGCGCCGCCAGGCGCTGCTCCTGGCCTTCGAACAGTAGCGGACGTGGAACTTTGGCGCTCACGTTTCGTCGAGCGGCTCATAGGCGACGGCATGCGGCACCTCGCCGCTGTCCGCCTCCAGGCGCGGCAGGCCGAGAAAACCCATCCGCGCGGCTGCGGCGCGGTCGGCGAGGCTGGCGACGGCCAAGGCGGTGGCCGCCAAATTCGCGTCGCTGCGCTCCATCAGATCCGCGTCGAGCCACAGGCTCTCCGTCCGGTAGTCGGCAAGGCCGTGTCGTTGGCTGGAGATTTCTGTGGCGCAGTCCGCGATGCGTTCCAGCAAGTCGTCGATCTGTTGCACCCGGGCCTGGATATGCGTCTCGCCGTAGCGGCGCGCGCGATTGTATGTCATCCGCATCGCCGCGGCGCCGCCCTTGGCGTCGCCGATGTCCTGCGCCAGATCGGTGGCGGAGAATTTGAGGCGACCGGATTCGTCGTAATCCAGATCGTTGGCCTTCAGATCGACATCGAGTTGGGCCTCGAAGGCCTCGACCGCCCGCGTCAGTCGCGTCGGCGAGAATGCTTCCCGCACTCCCAGCCGGGCGCAGAGCCAGTCCGCCACCGCCGCCTGGCGCGGCGCGTCGGGCGCGGTCAGCCAGGGCAGCAGCAGCAAATCCCAAAGCGCCACGGCCGGCCGGCCTTCACATGCGGCGGCGACGCGCAACAGCCAGACGATTTTTACCCAGCGGCGGTCAGAGACATAGATCTGCTCCGTTGCGAAGTGGCGGCGCAATTCGGCCAGCACGGCAATCAGCGCGGTAGGAACAGCCACTCGCGCCGCCTCGGCCGCCAGCACTGCGAGGTCGTTCTGGTCCAGGCTGAGATCGGGCGGCGGCGGCGTCCAGCCGCGGCCGGGATCGGCCTGCAGCAGTACGCCGAAGCCGGCCGCGCTGACCGCCGTCACCGGCAGGCGCACCAGGAAGCGGTCAAAGAATGCCTCGGCCACTTCGTCTTCAGGCACCTCGTTGGTGGCGCCGACGGCGCTGATCAGGGGGCAGCGCTGGCGACCGGCGCCGTTGTCGAACTCGCGCTCGTTGAGCAGGGTGAGCAGGGCGTTCAGGATGGCGCTGTTGGCCTTGAATACCTCATCGATGAAGGCGACCGAGGCGTCGGGCAGGAAGCCGTCGGTGTGGCGCTCGTAACGATCCTCTTCCAGCGCCTTGATCGACAGCGGGCCGAACAACTCCTCGGGCACCGAGAAGCGGGTCAGCAGGCGCTCGAAGTAACGGGCATCCCGAAAAACCGTGTGCAGGCGCCGCGCCAGCTCGCTCTTGGCGGTGCCTGGCGGGCCGATGAACAGCGTGTGCTCGCCGGCCAGCGCGGCGAGGAAACAAAGCCGGACACTTTGGCGACGCTCTACCAGGCCGCACTCTAGTGTGTCGATAATGGTCTTCAGGCGGACGGCGCGCCTGGGCAGAATATCTGTGTGCATTGAGAAATATTAGCCGCTGATCGCAATACCGCCTTGACTGAAGATAAATGTCGACCGGGAATTATTGGGGCGTTGACGACCAGCGACTCCTGGTAATTGAGAAACCGTTTGTGCGGGCTGAAATTCGGTCAAGGACACGCAATTGCTGGGTAGCGTCGTTGCCGAATTTTCTTGTCTTCTGGATGTAGCTGTCAATTAACGTGAAATAACTCGTTCGGAGCGACGGGTGATAGCCGAGCGAAGCGAGCCGATCATTCGGAGTGGCTTTGCCCGCGTCGTTTGCGGGCTTAGCCCACTCCGCAGCGGCATCATCAGTAGCCCCCCGTGAGGGGCGAGTCGGGGTTTTTCGCATCGCACGCGATGCGCCGCCGCAGCCGGCTGGCTGTGCAAAGCCAGCCGTGGGCCGCGAAGCGGATGGGGGCGGGCCTTCAATTCGCCTTTAGTTACGGCCGCTGCGCTTAACGCCGATGATGTTGGCGTTAGCCTCCACTGAAACTTCGTTTTCGCGTATTTCATCATCGGCGGGCGGCTCTCGCCGCCATGAGCGTTAGCTTCCACGATCCAGACCCAGACTTATGCGAACCAGTTGCGCCACGCTACCCACCTTGAGTTTCGACATTATTCGCGCCTTGTGGACTTCGACGGTGCGGACGCTGATACCGAGTTCCGCTGCGATCTCCCGATTGTGTTTGCCTGAAACGACAAGGTCCATCACTTCTCGTTCGCGAGGAGTAAGGTCGGACAGCCTGCTCGCCACCTGATCGCGCAGCCCGCTTTCCTTGAGGCCCGCGTCCTGCCGCTTGAAAGCTTCTTCAATCGCCAGAATCAGCCTCGCCTCATCGAGCGGCTTTTCGAGGAAGTCGACGGCGTTGGCGCGGAATGCCTCGCGTGCCGATCCAACGTCGCCGTGGCCGGTCAGGATGACGATCGGTACATCGCAGCCGATATCCTGAATCCGGCGTTGCAAGGTCAATCCATCCATTCCGGGCATCCGAATGTCGATCAGGAAGCAACCGCGCCAGTCCGTCCGAAAGGCCTGCAGGAAACTTGCACCGTCGGCGAAGAAGGCGGTACGGAATCCGCGCAGGCCCAGGAGAAGGCCAAGGGCATCGCGAATCGAAGCGTCGTCGTCGACGATGAAGACTGTGTTATCCATGCCCGGATTATTGCAGGGGTTCGACCGGAAGTATCAGAAGGAAGCAGCCGCGCTCGCCTATTTCAAATACCAGGCTCCCGCCGTGCGCCTCGGCGATGGATCGGCTGATGGCGAGGCCAAGGCCAAGACCGCTCGACTTGGTGGAGACGAACGGTTCGAATACCCTGTTCGAGACATCGGCCGCCAAGCCCGGACCGCTGTCCTCGATGCGGATGTGGAGTTGGTTTCCGCCTTCGAGACCGGCTGTAACACTGACCCGGCGCTGGTCTTCGGGATTTGTTGCGACTGCGTCGAAGGCGTTGGCAAGAAGATTGCGCAGGATCACCTCTATCTGCAACCGGTCGGCGTGAAGGGAAACCGCCGGTATGTCTCCGCATGCGATTTCAACCCCGGTGCCAGCGGCTCTTTCCGCGAATTGCTGGAGGCATGCGTCGACCAGGTCTTGCAGCCGGAAGTGCTCCAGTTGGGTCGAGCCGGTCCTGAAAAAATCCCTGAGGCGCCTGACCACTTCAGCCGCGCGTCCCGATTCGCGCACCATGCGACGAATCACGTCGCGCAGTTGTTCGCTCCCGCCGTCGCGTTGCAATAGGTGTTCACTGGCTGCGCCGTATGCCGCCAAGGCTGTCAGCGGTTGATTGAGCTCGTGGGCCAACGCTGCTGCCATTTCCCCTGCTGACGCCAGGCGCAGCGTGTGGCGCAGATCAGCGGCTGCCCGGCGTTGCTCATCGACGGCAACGCCGATCAGGAAGCCGACGATGGCAAGCAGCAGGGAGCGCATTTGCAGTTCGAATATGGAGATGGCCTGCACGTCCCAAAGCCATCCGGCGAGCAGCATGCCAACCTGCAGCAAGGAGGCGCAGAACACCGCCCCGGCGATTCCCTGGCGAGACGCCGCCCACACCAGGGGCAGGAACAATATATAAAAATACCTGAAGTGAACCGCCGCTCCCGGCACGAATGCAAGCCAAAGCGACAACAGCAGAAGCGCGACATAGCCGACGGTCTCCCAGCGGATGACCGCCGCCTGAAAGATGCTGCGTCGACGTGCATCCTGCAGCCACCAAAGCAAGGGCAAGGTAACGAATATGCCGACGCTGTCGCCGACCCAGAAGCGCGTGACTGCGTCAGCCCACCCGGTTTCCGGCAACAAGCCGGTGGCGACATGGGCGGTGATAAAGGCGAGGCTGTTGGCAAGGGAGCCCAAAAAAATGATCGCAGACCACTTAACCAGGCTGGTTCGATCGACAAACATGCCGCCCTCGGCGACGTGGCGTCGTAGCGTCGTCGCCATGACCACATAGCCCAAGGTCAGGAGCCCATCAAGGAATAACGTCAATGCGATGGCCGATGGCAGCTGGCGCACCAGCAGGTCGCTGGTCGCCAGGGCGGTAAAAAGGCTGAACCCGCCTCCCGCGCCACGTCGCAGCAGAAACAGGATGCCCAGTGCAGGTGCGGGATTCCAGGGCGTGATATTGAGCTGGTGCAGGGCGTCGATGTAGCTCGCCCAGTCGAGCGCGATGTACGCCGCGCAGAACAGTGCCGCCCACCCCCATCGGGCGGCCTCCTCCTTTCGATCGGACTTCAACATTCTTGGACCAATGGACAGTTCATGCCGGTCGCCTTGTATTCAGCAGCTTTCGCCGATGCACGTAAGGGCAACACTTAGGCGTGAGCAGAAACGCCCAGTACAACACAGACTTGCCGGATCGAGCGCCATACCCAATGTCCCTACGTTAAGTCCCGAATTTTCGCGATCCGGAGAATGTCATAGCATGCCCTCGATCCTGGCAACGATCCAAGTACATGTCATCGACAATTGCCATAGCCCTTTCATCATTGTGGACGCGCATTCAGCGGACACTCTTGCTGCCGGCTCGCTTCCCGCTAGTCCGGGACAAGATGATAAGCGACCCCGTGAGCCGGGCGGCTGGTACGGAGCGTTTGTTGATACCTGTCGGCAGGAACGGCCGTTCAGCAGGATCGATTCAATACGCGATTTGCAGGAGCCAGGCGGGAGAGCGTGTCGAAGCCTGTCTGCTGCACGTCGAAGAGCCGGTTGCTCAATGGGAACTGCCGGAAACCGCCGTCCGGCCTGAAGCCAGCTTGCGCAAGCAGATCGAGTACCTCCTGTCGCAGGTGACCCGGCCGCTCAGTGAACACGGCATTCCTTACGCGGCATATATGCGATCCGGCGATGTCGTGTTTTCGATACTGGACGCCGCCGAGGAGTTGGAGTGCCAGCAAATTGTCGTGCCCCTTCCTCGTCCGGGATGGCGGCGCTTGTTTTCGCATGATGTCGTGGTCAGTTTATACGCGCGGCAGCGGGATATTCCGGTCGTTGCCGTCGCGGATGACGGCGCGCCCTTGCGCTAGATGCCACTCGCAGAATGGCGAGGCCAACATTGAGTGCCGGAGCGAGAAAAGTAGCCGGGATGGCTGCGCCATGCGTATTGGAGTCTGGATGCGGTTGTCATGGATTTGCTCCTGAGGAGGAGAGTTAGGGCGGCGTCGGAATAGCCGGCGCCGCCTATTTTTTGTCCGATTTTTAAGAGTTCAGGAGACAGATATGAGAATCAGCAGTTCGATGTTTGCGGCCCTTGTCATCAGTCTTGCGGGATGCGCGGCCACGGAAAACAAGACGGGCGAGGCGGTGCGCCCGCAGCAACCGGTCCCGGACAAGGTACCCGCGGTTGCCACCGCAATACCGCGGGCCACGGCCAGCGAAGGCGATGACCTCAGTGCGATCCGCGACCCGAACAATCCTTTGTCGAAACGTTCCATCTATTTCGATTTTGACAACTATGAAGTCAAGTCCGAATACGCCGCTTTGCTTGAGCGCCATGGCCGGTTCCTGGCGGAAAAGCCAGCGGTCAAGATCATGGTGCAAGGCCATGCCGACGAGAGAGGCAGCCATGAGTACAACCTGGCGCTTGGCCAGAAGCGCGCGGAAGCGGTGCGACGGACCCTGCTCCTGCAGGGCGCAAAGGACGGACAGCTGGAAGCCGTAAGCTTTGGCGAAGAAAAGCCCGGCGATGCTGGACACAGCGAAGCCGCATGGGCGCTGAATCGCCGCGCCGACATCGTCTATCCCGTCAAGCAATGACAGAAGGGTGCTGATCGATATCGCCGTCGTGATCGCGGCGGCCACACCAAACGCCGCGGCGCACGGCGAAAAATAGAAGGAGAGCCTCCTTGCGCCTTTCCTTGCGATTCATCATTCCGTTGATGCTGGCGCTGGCGGGTATCGCCTATGCGGTGGCGCCGCTGGTCGACCAGTTGACCTTGAAATGGTTTGTGCGCGATCTCGATATTCGAGCATCGTTGATCGCCAATACCATTCAGGAACCACTGCAGGAACAACTGGCGGCCGGGAAAAAGCTCAAGATCGGCGGATTTTTTGCCCGCATCACCGAGGACGAGCGCTTGTATGCGATCGGTTACTGCGCCTCGGACCAAGCCACTGCGCTGGTCGGCCGATCCATGCCGAAGGAGATTCGCTGCACGGATATATCGCGTTGGGAGCAGCCGGGGGACCACTTGTTGCATAGCACCCACGGCCCCTTGCACGTCGCCGTACTGCCGATGGCGAGTGAGCTTTCGCCGACGGGCAAGCTGGTCCTGGTGCATGACATGAGTTTCGTCACGCGCCGCAGCGAGGAGACCAAGCGCTACGTCTTGTTTTTCTTCATGGGGCTGGCGGCTGTGGTGTCGCTGATCACTGTGATCATCGCGCAGCTGTCCTGGCGCGGCTGGATGGCGGGCATGCGTTCGCTGCTGCGAGGCGAGGGCTTGCTGCGGCAACCCGCCGCCGGCGCAACGACGGAATTGTCGGAGTTCAAGCCGATTGCCCGCGATCTGCAGCGGCTGATCCGTGAGCTTGAGGCCGAGACGCGCGCCCGGGACGAGAGCCAGATCACCTGGACGCCGGAAACACTGCGCGCCATGCTCCACGGCGAACTGCGTGGCGACGATGTGATCGTGGTTTCCAATCGCGAGCCCTACATTCATCAGCGGCGCGGCGACCACATCGAGGTGCAGCGCCCGGCAAGCGGGCTGGTCACTGCGCTGGAACCGATCATGCGGGCCTGTTCCGGTACCTGGATTGCGCATGGCAGCGGCTCAGCCGATCGCGAGGTGGTCGACCGGCACGACCGTATCCCGGTACCGCCGGACAAGCCCGCCTACCAATTGCGCCGGGTGTGGCTGACGGCCGAGGAAGAGGCCGGCTACTACTACGGTTTCGCCAACGAGGGTCTGTGGCCGCTGTGCCACATCGCCCATGTGCGGCCTACCTTCCGCTCCGGCGACTGGGCGCACTATGTCGCGGTCAATCGAAAATTTGCCAAGGCGGTTGCCAGCGAGGCCAGAACCAAGGCCCCGATTGTTCTGGTACAGGACTACCATTTCGCTTTGTTGCCCAAAATGATTCGCGAGGAACTGCCCGATGCCACGATCATTGCTTTCTGGCATATCCCCTGGCCCAATCCGGAGTCTTTCGCCATTTGTCCGTGGGGGGAAGACATTTTGAAAGGCATGCTGGGCAGCAGCATTCTTGGCTTTCATACGCAGTTCCACTGCAACAACTTTGTCGACACCGTGGACCGTTTGCTTGAAGCGCGGGTCGATCGCGAGTCCTTCACTGTGTCATTCGGCGGCAAGCCTACCGCGGTGCGCCGTTATCCGATTTCGATTGCCTGGCCGCCGGAGCCCGAATTGATGCAGAAGGACGTACCGACCTGTCGGCGCGAGATCCGTCAAATGAACGACCTGCCGGCCGAACACTTGGTCGGCGTCGGCGTCGATCGCCTCGACTATACCAAGGGCATCGTCGAACGCTTTCGTGCCATCGAACGCCTGCTGGAGTTGAACCCCGAGTGGATCGACCGCTTTACTTTCATCCAGATCGCCGCACCGACGCGTTCGGGTATCGACGAATACCGGCATCACGAAGAGCAGGTGCGCGCCATGGCCGCGCATATCAATGGCCGCTTCCAGCGCCAGGGACCACCGTCCATAGTGCTCAAGGTCGAGCACCACGACGCACGCGAGGTGTATGAGCATTTTCGCGCGGCTGACCTCTGCTTTGTCAGCAGCCTGCATGACGGCATGAACCTGGTCGCCAAGGAATTTGTCGCGGCCCGGGACGACGAACGCGGCGTATTGATCCTGTCCCAGTTCACCGGTGCCGCCCGGGAATTGCCGGAGGCGCTGATCGTCAGTCCTTACGATGCCGATCAATGTGCAGCCGCACTCCATGTGGCCCTGACCATGCCTGCGGCGGAGCAGCGGGACCGCATGCGCCTGATGCGGGGCCTCGTGGCGGAGTTCAATGTCTTCCGCTGGGCCGGCCGCATGTTGCTCGATGCAGCCACGATGCGGCGGCGCAGCCGCCTGACACGCAAGGGGGCCGGTCGGGTGCTATGACGATGCGGCGCATTCGCCTGCCACCGGCTCCGTGCGCCGATTGGGCCTTCTTCCTCGATGTCGATGGCACCTTGCTGGAAATTGCCGACAGGCCGTCCGCGGTGCGGGTGGATATGCCACTGCTTGAGTTGATCGGACAGTTGTATCGCACGAGTGGCGGTGCGGTGGCGTTGGTCAGCGGCCGCTCCATATCGGACCTGGAAAATTTGCTCGGATCGCTGCGCCTCCCCATCGCCGGACAGCATGGTCTGGAACGACGCGATGCGGCCGGTCGGCTCTGGATACACGCCGCGCCTCCCGGCGCCAAGTGTGCAATCAAGGAAGCGCTGACGCCGGTGCTGGCGCGCCACCCCGGTCTGTTGATGGAGGACAAGGGTCTCACGTTGGCTCTGCATTACCGGCTTGCGCCGCATCTTGCCGCCTATGCCCATCGCCTGATGGCAAGGTTGATGGAAGAAGCCGGCGGCGGGCTCGAACTCCAGCGCGGCAAGCGAGTGGTGGAGGTCAAGCCGGCGGGGATCGACAAAGGTTCGGCAGTGGCAGAATACTTGGCGGAGCCACCTTTCCTGGGGCGACATCCGGTATTCATCGGCGACGATCTCAACGACGAACACGGTTTCGCCGAAGTGAACAGGATGGAGGGAACCTCGATCAAAGTCGGTGGCGGAGTCAGTTGCGCGCGCTATCGCCTATCCGGCGTCGTGGCCGTCCGCCACTGGTTGACCGCCGCGTTGAAAGGAACGGGATGCGCAATCTAGACTTGGCCCTGATCGGCAACTGCACCGTTGGCGCGCTCATCGACGCCAGGGCGAACATCGTGTGGGGCTGCTTCCCCCGCTTCGATGGCGACCCGGTTTTTTGTTCTCTTCTGAGAAATGCCGAAGACCGCGGGTTTGCCGCCGTCGAACTGGCGGATTGCGAGCGCACCGAGCAGCACTATCTCGAGAACACCGCGATTCTGCTGACCCGGCTCTACGACTGCCATGGCGGCGCGGTGGAAGTTACGGATTTCGCCCCGCGGTTTGGCCAGTACGGCCGGATGTTTCGGCCGATGATGCTGGTCCGCCGCATCCGTAGGCTGTGCGGCAGCCCGAGACTGACCCTGCGCCTGCGCCCTGCCTGCAACGACGGCGCGGATCGGCCGGCGGTTACCTGGGGCAGCAATCACATTCGATTCGTGGCGCCGGGCCTCACGCTTCGGCTTACCACAGACGCCTCGCTGACGGCGATTCTGCAGGAAACGCCGTTTTTCCTCGAAGACAACGTGACGCTCTTGCTGGGTGCGGATGAGACCGTGCATGAGGCCGCAGGGGAAGTAGGCCGCCGCTTTCTTGAGGAAACCGTTCAATACTGGAGCGAATGGGTGCGTTTCCTCGGCATACCCTTCGAGTGGCAGGAGGCGGTAATTCGCGCTGCGATTACGCTCAAGCTGAACGCCTACGACGATACCGGCGCCATTGTCGCCGCCATGACGACCTCGATTCCAGAGGCCGCCGACAGCGGGCGCAATTGGGACTACCGTTACTGCTGGGTACGCGACGGCTATTTCGTGGTCAATGCCCTGAACCGGCTCGGCGCCACCCGCAGCATGGAGCGCTATCTTGCCTACATCGTCAATGTCGCCGCCAATGCCGGGGGTGGTCCGCTGCAACCTGTTTACGGCATCGATGGCCGAGCGGCGCTCGACGAACGTGAAGTGCCGGCGTTGACGGGCTATCGCGGCATGGGACCGGTGCGCATCGGCAACCTGGCCTACCGTCAGGTGCAGCACGACGTCTATGGCTCGGTCATCCTCGCGGCGACCCACATTTTCTTCGACCAGCGCCTGACTCGACGCGGCGACGAAGCGCTATTCCGCCGGCTGGAAGCGCTGGGCGAGCAGGCCAGGCGTTGCTACGACCAACCGGACGCCGGGCTCTGGGAGCTGCGCGGCAGTGCGCGCGTACATACTTTTTCGGCCGTGATGTGCTGGGCAGCCTGCGATCGCCTGGGGCGAATCGCGACACGCCTGGGACTCGCCGAACGCGCAGCCTACTGGTTCGGTCATGCGCAGCAGATGCACGACGTTATCAGTCGCCGGAGCTGGAGCGCGCAACGCGACTCCTTTGTGTCGACGTTCGACGGCGAAGCGATGGATGCAAGCCTGCTGCTGCTGGCTGAGGTCGGCTTTCTCGATGCCTCTGATCGACGTTTTGCGGCCACCGTTGTGGCCGTCGAAAAAGACCTGCGCCATGGCGACTTCATTTTTCGCTACGTCGAGAAGGACGACTTCGGCGAGCCGGAGAATGCCTTTCTCGTGTGCACCTTCTGGTACGTCAATGCCCTGGTTGCGCTGGAACGACGAGAGGAAGCGCGGGCGCTGTTCGAGAAACTGCTGGCCTGTCGCAATCGGCACGGCCTGCTGGCGGAACATATCGATCCTCGCAGCGGCGAACAATGGGGAAACTTTGTGCAAACCTACAGCATGGTGGGTCTGATCAACGCCGCCATCCGCTTGTCGATGCGCTGGGACCAGGCTTTTTGATCGCGGCGCATGGCCAGGCCAGTCGGCGCACGCGTGAGCCGCCGCTTGTTCGCGCGCCCATCTCGTGACGGGTTGGCGGTACAGGATAAGGGTTTCCCGTAAGCCACTTTCCGAATTTCCCGGTCGAACACGATCGATTACCCTTTGAAAATGGTCCCCAATACAACGTGCGCGCTCGCAAGGAGCGGCGGTATCGATTTGCTCCGTGTGCTCCAGGCGATCTTCAGACCGCTTCTGGCCGGCGCGACAATTCTTTTGGCTTCGACGGCATTCGCCTGCACTTCCACCTCCAGCGACGGTGCGCCCGTGTCCAGCGACGTGTTTTGGGTGCTGTCTGTGACCGAGGGAATGACGCGCCTTCCCGATTCCTGCACGGAAGCCGTGGAGTCGGTCATCAAGGCGACTGTGGCGAGGCCGGTATCGAGAATTGAATTGATTGCCTACGCCGATCCCATCGGCAGCGCTTCGTTCGGACTCGCGCAGGTTTCCCGGTTTGCCGGCCAACTGCGTGAGGCCCTGTTGCAGAGAAGCCCGAAGATGAAGATTCGGATCGAGACCCGGTTGCTGCCAACTTTAGGCGCCGATACGGGGAAACCGGCGCTCGGACGAATCATGGTTCGCGTGCCGTTCAAATAGGTTTCAACCCAGAAACCAGGCTGTCCCAGATTGCTGGGCAGCTCTAGGCGCGCGGAAATTATTTGGCCACGATGTAGAAATTAAATGGCCACGGATTGCAGGAATTATTTGGCCACGGATTTGCCGCTTTCAATTGCTGCATAGCAGCAATTACAGGGTACGGCGTTTTAACTGACGCAAGACTATTGCGCTACGCGAAAGCGCGGGCAATCCGATGAACGCACTGCAACAGATGGTCACAGTCCAACATGGGTACGAGCTTCTGCGTCATTGTGCCACTACCTTTGCAAAACACAGGGGCTCTGTCATATTGCTGCCTTCAATGGCGCACTTCGCGGCAATCGGGTCCACGCCGGCTTTGATCGCTTCCGCTATAAGCCGATGTCGGTTCATGGTGCATGCCACCGGAGAGCACACCACCACTACCAGCAGCAGCATTCCGATAACCCAAACCACCATCGTTTTCTTGTCCATCGCCACTCCCTCCGATATTGCCGATGTCATGCCGCTCGTCCGTTGGTTCCGATCATGGGGCGAGCAGGCATTGCGCCGCTATGATCGGCCCTCGCGTCGCGCCTATTGCTCATGAGCAGGAGGCTCGTCAATCAATTCGCTGACTTGTACAGCCCTCGGTAATCGGTCACTGCGCCACCGTAAATATGTCGAATCTTGAAGGTCAGTTGATCGTGGGAAAACATGCTGCCGGAGGTTGGGTTGTCCTGAATTTCGATCCGCGGGTCTTCCTCCCCGTCGAGGAATCCGACCTCGATAGTTGGGCAACTCGCCGGGTCGGCCGACAGGCACCAATCGTTGGGGTCGGTCCAGTACCAGACCGGGACTACCTCGATATCCAGACCCTGAACGAAAGTCTTGTCCTGATTGGCGGCGCGACGGAACAGGTTGGCGGCGGTCTCTTCGAGGTCGAGCGGAACCCAAAGGAAACGAGGGACCAAGCCCATTCGGTCATTGGACCCCAGTTCCTGCTGGCCTTGTATCGCAACCCGCCCTTGCTGAAGGGCCGACGCAGACAGCCGGCCGGTACCGAGATTGCCGTGGTTTGCATGGAACAGCGCGAGCCCGTCATAGATCGCCGGGTTATCCCGCAGAAAATTCAAGACGAAGTGAGCCAGTGTCCGGTCCGCCGCCTGGGCCAGTCGCTTCGGAATTGACTTGATGATCCGGACATCGTCATTCCGAATCATTTCCACCGTCACCGTTTCGGTACCGCCTTTCTTGCCCACGGAATAGCTTGCGCTTTCATCTGTCGGACTGGTCAAGGCCGCGTAAGGATCACCTTCCGCAACGGCGGGTAGATCGCCGTAGCCGCCCCATCGAACACGGTTTTGCGTGCGGAAGTCCACCACGTTGGCAATTGTGGCTAGCTTGCGCCATACCGAGTAGCGGCCTTGATCTCGATATTCCGCCACCATGCGCCGGTTGATGGCGGCACCAAGCGCCGAAGAGAACGAAGCCGAGCCAAGCGCTTCGCGCATCAACTCCTGGTTGCAGTTTTCCAGCTTGCCCGTGATGCGGCGGTCGCCCGTCAAGCGGACATAGCACTCGCGGAAGGACTGAACCTTTCCGGTGCCGGAAAGGAAGCCGTCGAACATGATGTCCGCCGTCGATCGTCCGGCGTTCAGGTCGCCGACTGGAAACCATCCGGCATGTGCTCTGTGTGAGTGGTTCATCAACGGTCCTTTACTTGAAGCGCCAGACAAAGCCGGCTGCTTTCAATTCGTCAAGAATGGCGTCGGTGCGGGCGCGGGCGCCATCACCGAATTGCCGCGTGTCGGCGTCCAGCAACGGCATCAAGGTATTGCCTTGTCCCGGCGCGATGCGCGGCAGATAGACGCGGCGCTCGAAGCCGTTGGTATTGCCCGCCAGGTATTGCATCATCACGTTCTGCAATCCGGCGATCTGCAACACCACGTCGGCGACTTCCGGCGCCAGCTCCATGTAGCGATCAGCGAGGCGGCGATAGACCGTGTCGAGGAATGCCCCAAGGTCGAGGCGGTACTGCCGCTGCAACGACTCAAACTCGGGATTCATGCCGTCGATCTTGCCTTGCAGCCCGCTTGCCACGCCTTCGGCATCATCGGCCTCCTGACGCAGTGCTGCGGCATCCGCGAGCAGGGTATTGGCCCGTTCTTGATGGCCCTTGTCGCCATGCGCGCGATACTCGGTAATGGCCTCGATGCGCTCGCTCTCAATGCGCGTGATCTCGATCCGCAATTTCGCTTCGCGCTCCAACTCGGCATCGCGCAACTCACCCAGCCGCGATTTCTCGCGCATCATTTCCGCGAGCCGAACCACGCTCTTGTAAGCCGCCTGCGGCAGCACATCGTCGCTCTTATGGTTGGTTGCTGATGGCATCAGCGGGGATAGAAGCTTGCGCAGCAAGCCTCCGGATGGCTGAGCGTCGCTCATAGTTTTGTCTCCTGGGTTATCTTGCGTTCCGCCTGGCGCTTGGCGCGAACACGCGAGATGCGGGTATAAATCCACGCCATAGAACAGTTGAACTCGCGCGCTAGGTCGGGGATGTTTTTACCGTTCATGAAGGCCCTATAAGTCTCCTCGGCCTTCTCGTCTGCATCGATCAATTTTCCCTTGGGGAAATAGATCATCTGCCCGCCGAATTCCCTGCATAACGAATCGGTGACATCCAGGCTGATTTCGTTGGTTTCGTTCTCGCCAATACCGCGACGGCGAAGGCGATCCGCCAGCACGTCGCAGATGAAGCCCAGGAGTTCAGGGACACGGCTGCGGCGGGCGTCGGTGCGTTTGATGGTGTTCGGCATGGATAGGCTCTTTGCGTCGGTGGTGCGTATCATTCAACTACTTGCCTAAACCGTTCCAATAAACGCGTTTACATTTTCCATGCCGGCCCCATGATCCCTGACCTGTTAGGCGGCTTCACCCTCCTCTATGCGCTGATCTGCCTGATTCCGCCTGTCATCGCCAGGGCGGCCGGCTCCCCGTTTCCTATTGCGTTGTTCGTGTGGATGTTGCTGACGGGTTGGAATCCGTATGGCTGGCTCGCGGCAGCATTTTTTGTTTGGCTGACGCGCCGACCTGCCCGCTGATGTGGGGCCGGCCGGTGGAAAACTGAGAACCGTCGCCGCGCGGCGGCCGATCAAGGGGAAAGAAAGATTGACTCAGCGCCAGTCGCTGACCTGGCGGCCAATAAACCAGAGCAGACCACCCACCGCCGGCACCGACAGGAGAGGCGATGTGGCGAAGGCGGCGAGGGCGAACCCAAGGCCGATCAGTGTGGCGAGTCCGGTAACGATGAAGTCCACGCGAAGTGAGGACGAGGGGACGCGAGTCAGTGCAGCACGAACCGCCAGAAACCCGCGATCGCCATGACGATCATGAGCATCGCAAGCGGCATTGATGTTTCCAAGGCACCCAGCGCAGCCAATACACCGGCTGCCGGGATCGACAGGGCGAGCAGCGATTTCATGCGGTCAGTATAGGTCATGAGTAGCGATAGTGTATTTGGCCTCCGCATCAAGTACCACGGCAAGGAAGCCGCCGGCGACGCGCACGATGTCGGAGAGGAAACCGCTGGCGCAAGTATGGATACGGTCATGGCGGTCGGCCCACGGTTTCATCTGGTTCCGTTTGCATGGGCAGCCGCCAACGGAAAAAATGTGTATGGCTGACGCACCAGCCAGCCCACTGCTGCCGGACAGAGTGCCGGGCATGCCTGCCGATGCCCCGCCAAGCGTTTTAGACGGCTTTATAAAGCGGGTGTTTCGCGCCGGTGATACCCAAGGGCGGCAAACCCTCGAAAATCGCTTGTAGAGCCTCCATTCGCGTCCTGTGCGCATTGGTCTGTTGTGGCGCGGGTTTCAGGGCGATTCGTGTCATTTCCGTCACTCAATGAGCACCCGACCCGCCCAGAAAGCAAAAACCCGCCAGGGCGATCCTGGCGGGTGGGTGTGGCAGGCCGGCGCCGACGAGCGGCGCGGCCTTGCCGATCAAAGACCGGAGCCGGTTCGTTCGAGCTTGTTTGCCAGGCGGGCGGCTTCGGACGTGATGGCCCGTAGCACGGCCGCCACGGCCCCCGGCTCGGGCGCGGCGAGAACGGCCGCCTGGAACAGCGCAAGCAGCCCGCGCAGCGCCACAATCACAGTGGCGGGCTTCATGATTCTTGTCCAGCCAGCCGCTCCGCTCGCTGAACGCCTTGACGTGTGAGCCTGAGTTGCCAGACCCCTGCCACGTCCGTCGTGGTCAGCAAACCCTTCAGCGCCAAATAATCAAGTTCGCGCTGTAGTTCGCACAATTCGGCTTTTGGATAGACGGCTTGAATCGTCGCCAGCAAGGCATGGTCCGTCGCTAATCCCGGCCTCACGGCGTCAAGGTGTTGCAGGCACAGCCGGCGTATGTGCTTGCTCCTGACCTTTGTATAGGCTGGTGTCATCTTGGAGGGAATCACGGTTGCCGGCTTCATGGCCGGCGTCCCTTGCTGACCGGCACTTCATGACTCGCCGCCGTACTTAGATTGACGGTAGCGACCAGATTGGCCACAGCGCGGTTTTGCTTGCGCCTTAGCTTGACCATCTCCGGCGTACAGACCGACGGGAGCATGCGGACACCTTTGTGTTCCTCGGTGCTTACGGTATAGCCCCGCGACTCGACCACGTCGACTAGGGTTTGCCAGTCCGGTTCATAGGCCGGGTCGGCATTCGCGATGTCGAGCACCTTTCCTGCCGCCTCCGAGAGGTCTTCCGGTGTTGCATCGCCCCTGGCTGCCGCCGTCATCGCTTCGAGGATGACTTGCGCCTTCCCTTCCCTGGCGCAACCCTTGCGGACGACTTGACGCGCGGATGATTCAAAGTCGTCGAATGGATCATTGATATCGGTGTAGTGGTGCGGCAAGGTACCGGCCAGCAGGTCGATAATTTGTGCAAAGTCTTCTTCCATCAATCCGCTGTCCTGTTTGCTGCTAGCGAAATAGTGTTGCATGAGGCGTAAGACGGTCCCGGCCTGATGCGTGCGTTTGACCACGTCATGGAGATGGGCAGAGAACTGCTTGGATGCCTCGGTAAAGTCGGCCGGCAAAGGATAGCGGTAATACTCCTGGGGACTTTGGATGGCGCCGTGGGGCGCGACTCCAGTGGGCAGCGGCGAAGATGTAGATATGGATTTTAGATTTTCTTCATCAGCAGGCAGACTTTCCACCGGACCTTGCGTCGATTCAAATTCTGCGCGTACCCGTTCCAAACCGCCTCCAGCTACCCACCGCTCTAATGGTTTGGTTCGTTTCTGTTTGACGAATTCGCATATAAATTTCAGACCCTCTTCATTAAGAGCAAGTATTCCTCTTCGCCCGAAAGGTAGCTTTAATATGAAATCGTCAAGGTCTTTTCTATGACTTCGAAATATTAGCCTTAAGTCGCTTGCTCGATTGTGGGAGTATCCGAGAGTCTTAAGAAGGTCGGTAACAAATATCCAAATATGTTCGTTTAGAAACATGAATCGAACAGTGATATCCGATATCAGCGATATAGCATAATGTGGTGCGCGGGGGGATGGCGATGTCGCCGATAGCGATTGAGCAGCCATGATGTTTCCTTTCTGATCGTTCAAGAGTTGCCCTGTTCAGGGGCGGCCAAGTGCTTGAACACCGCAGAAAGACGGCTGACAGTTTTCCCCTTACGGGTCTTGTATCCCTGCCAACACTCGGCCAAAACCAAGGCCGTAGACGTAAAAATTCCGCGAAGACTGTCGGGCGCGGATGCCGCTTTCTGAGGTGTGTTCAGCACCGTGGCGGAATTCTGCGCTTGTTGTGCCACCCTCGTCAAGCGCAGAATGGACGGCATTGGTATGCCTATTCTGTGCTGACATGGGATTCCTTGACTTCCTCGAGAAACCGATTCGCTGCGGCCAAGCTGAGTGGGACGGGCAGGAGTTTGACATAGATGACGAACGCATTCCGGCACCTATCCGGGCTGCGGTCGCGAGGGATTATCGCTTGGGCTATGCGCTCTACTTCGCCAACACGAAAAAGGGTGGGGAGTGGTGGCTTCTCGACGGCGAAAATCTTATTGAAGCCTACTGGCTCAAGTAGAAGTCGCCTGCTTGTCGCGGTGCCGCTTCCTCGACGCCAGCCAGCCATATAGTCCGTTGATCAACGCCGACATGCCGTCACGGTCAAGGAAGCGCGGATGGTCGACCTTGGTCACTCGCTTGCAGAAGGCAGCGAGTGACGGATCGTCGATTTCTCCGGTGAGGCCGATGCGCTTGGCGATACCCAGCGCGGTTTCCCACTGGCTTGCGGTGGGACGGCCGGCGCCGCGCCCGCCCGGAATGCCGGTGCGGCTGCTCGGTGCGGCGCCGGGCTTGTCCAGGGCGCCCAGGCTGCGCAGTTCGTCGGCCAGGCGCGAAAGCTCGGCTTCGTTGCACGCCGTGCAACTGGCCTTCGCCGTGTGCTTTTCCAGCCAGGCGCGATAGGTGGCCTCGTCCCAGCCCATGCGGGCCTTGCCCACGTGGATCATGGCGACGAGGGCTTTGCGGCTCATGCTAGCGCCCGATCTGGGCCGCCACCGATTGCAGCAGCGGGCCGTCAATATCGGCGTGAGGGTAGTAGGTTCGTGCGATCTCGAATACTTGGGCGAGCGTGCGCAGGCCCCCGGTTGCACCAGGCCGGCAGGCGATGGCGACGGCGGCGCGGCGCAGCTTGGCACCGGACGCGCCTTTCCATGACAGCCAGGCGTCGACGTCTTCCTCGGTGCTGCGCGGGAAGTCGCGGCGGATGGCGCGATTCGCCAAGGCCTCGAAGGTGCTGCCTGTGCCGAAGATGCCACGCCCGAAATCGGGGTTGCCGATCATCACAATTGGAATGTGAATGCGGTCGTAAAGGCTGCGCACCGCGTCCGCCGATGCGCGCAGATAATTGCATTCGTCCAGTACCAGGCAATCGCCGGGGCGTAGCGCGCCCTCGATGGCGGCAAGCATTGCGGTGGACGCATCGCCCCGCATGCGACCGCCATAGCCGCTTCTGGCCAGGGCGGCGTAGATGCGGGCGAGAGCGGCGGAGCTTCTATCGTCGGTGTCCGAGAATTCCACGCGCACGGCACCGGGGCGCAAATGCCCGCGCGGCCGGCTGGAAACAAAGGCTTTGGCCGCCTCGGATTTGCCTATGCCGACGCCGCCCGTTATGGCGACGATCAGGCGGCCAGCGACCGCCAGCTGCATGGCCGCATGGATGGCCTGGAATGTTGGCGTAGCGGCATAGCCGACATTTCCGCTTTTCGATTCGTCTTCTTCCTCCAACCATTTGACGATGGTATTGAACTCGTCTTCAGTGGAGCTTCGATGCCCCGCAATTCTGCTGGGCCCGATGCTCAGATCGTCCGCAAGATAGCGTTGCAAGCGGTCTTCTGGGATGCCGGTTTCTACGCTCAGACGGGTAAGGGAGAATCCTGCGGCGACGATACCTTCGACGCGCGCACGAACGTCCTCAGGAGAAGGTCGGGTGTTCGGCGTTGTTGGGGACGTAGTGTGTTCTGCTATCATGACGATTCCTTATCGTTGGGGTTTCGGGAAAATTCGGCGATCAGGGCAGCATCCAGGCCGGTCATTGCGGGCGCAGCGACCGGCCTTTCCATTTGCGGCGGCGGCAAAGCCAACGGGAGCAAGGGCGCGGGCGCCGGCGCAGCGTCTGCAACATTCATACGCAGGATTTCGCCGGTGGTCGAGTTGAGCAATTCTCCTGGCATCAAGCGCCGCGCTGGCTCGGCCGGCGGCGCTTCCTGCAAGGCTTGCACGGCGGCGCGGGCGTTGTTTGCGATGGCTATCTGCGGGCCCTTGGGCATGGCCGGCGCCGGGGCCTGAGCGGCATTGTGGCGGCGGACTTCGGCCAACAAATCTACCTTATCGGTGCGTGATTTTTCATCCTTGACGTGAGCGTTCAGCAGACCGGCACGGCGGCCCTGTTCCTTGGCGCCGGCCCTGTCCTGGACGTGATATTCATGAGCTTGCGGAACGGCGATGGGCGGACCGTCCGAACGGATCAGCAGGACGCGGCTGGCATCCCATTTCGCATATCTCACCTCGACATACTTGCCGATCAGCGGGACAAGGGCATCGTGGTAATACCAGGCGCCGCCGACCTGAATACCACCGGGTTTGACCTTGGGGCGTTCCGTTGTGGCGAACGCGAACAGGAAAACCTCGTATGGGGCGGCCAGCGGCTTCCAGCCCGCCGCGATGAAGGCGGACCACGCCTGATGTGGAGAGTGGCCCTTGAGGCTGCCACGTTGTTCTGAGTTGCGATAGAGGGTAAGGGTGGCGGCGAAATCGGATTCGAAGTCTGCCCAATCGCCGGGATAAGGTTTTGGCGCTGCGCCCACGCGATGGGTGCGCTTCTGCATGCGGTTGCCGCCGATCCACCCCGGTATGACAGCGAAGCATTTTTCCAGGGCGGCGAAAATGCCTTCAATTTGTTTGGCCGGGGCGTTGTAGGGCTTCGCGCGTGTGACGGCGGGCGGGGGCGGTACCGCTGCGAGCCTGGCTTTCGGCTCGTTCGCATTTGCAAGGCAGGCAATGTCCACCGCTTCTGCGATGAAGACCTCGAAGGCTTGCGTGAGGCCGATCAAGGCGCGGAAGCCTTCCATCATTTCTTCCCACTGGTATTCGGACCCGTTGTCCAGGTAGATGGCGCGCGGCAGGCCCCATTCCTGCACCATCGCGACGAAGGAACGGGCAATATGCTCCTGGCGAACACCTCGCCCCTTGTCCAGCAAAACCAGTGTGGTGTGGACGTCGTTGGTGGCCAGGTCCAACCATGCAATCAGGCGCGGAGTGGCTTGGCTCCCATCTGCCCGCGTTACGAGAATGTCAATCGGATGCACGTCGCCGACGACGATATCGAGGGGCCGCAAGCCTTCTCGGCTGCGGCGAATGCGTGGCGTGTAATGGTCGAAGAAGTGTTTCGCGTCGCGTTCCTTGATTGCGACGATCTGGGCGTCTCGGTGACGCTCTACCAGGTGACGGCCAACGCGGCAGGCGTCTGCGTTGGCTTCGCTCCATCCAGCCGTGCGGGAGAGTTCCAGGAGCTTGCTTGTTGCCAAGGCCTCAGCCTTGCCGCAACCAGGGATGCCGGCTGCCCACAAGCTGCGAACATAGGTATCAATCTCGCTGGCGATACGGCGCTTCTCCGGCTCCGGTAGCGGGCAGGCGAGATCCCATGTACGTGAAACGAAGCAGCGGCGGCCGTGTGCATCGGCACGGCGCTTCCTGGCAAGTGCGGTTTCGCCGTCTTCTTCCAGGGTTTCCAGCCAGCGGCGTAAGTTGCGGGATGATAGATAGGTCGGCTTCCCGTCCAGCCCGACATGGGTGCGATTTGCCAAGTCCGCGAGGATCATGCCCCGACCCTTTGAGCGCTTGGGAAACTCAAGCGCGGGGGCAAGGATAGAGAGTTTCCACTGCCATTCCGCGACCGCATCGGCGATACGGGTGTTCCAGATTGCGGGGGGCGGGAGTGTAATCAGGGTGGGCTGGGTTTCAGTAAAGCCCGCCGCACCTTCGCCGGCTGCAATAGGGTTGCTTTGTGCGAAACTGGCGGCAGTAATCGCTACGGCACGGGACACGGCCTCACTCCTCTTGAATGACGCCATCCTTGATGCCAAGCAACACCGCGATTTTGTGGCTTTTCCCGAACCTACATGGAGCGTCCTTACGCAGGACATCCCGAACTTGATCAGCACTGAAGCCGTGTTTTCGCGCCCATTCTGTGATCGACGTTCCCGTGTACGTCAGATGTTTCCTGGCTTCTTGGCGCGTCTGTAGCTTGGGTTTCATGGAGCCTCCTGGTATTTTTCAGGTAAAAGCGGGATGAGTATGGATACAAACGAGCACTCAGTCAACCTGAAATAGAGGGCAAATGAGCACTATTGTTGGGGATCGCATCAGGGAGGAACGTAAGCGTCTCGGTCTTTCCCAAGCCGCCTTCGCCACAAAGGTTGGCGTTCATCGGCGAACCCAAGTTAACTACGAGTCTGGAGAGCGCAAGCCCGATACTGAGTATCTTGAAGCCCTGGCCCTAGCAGGCGGAGATATAGGCTATGTGCTGACCGGGGAATCCGAATTTGACCGACTACAAGCCTACAAGCTCGCTCTTGATGCGATGCGGTTTGAGTTGGAACTCTTCAGCGAGCATGACGAAGAATGGGTGCGGGTGCTTGAACTTCTGGCCACAGACTGGAAAGATTTCAGGCTTCACCGGGGCAGCAAATTCCCTGGCCGCGCCGCCGTAACCACGCTACTTAAGAAAAGCCCGGTCCTGATGCTGGACACGCGCCTGCTTGAGGATGTAATCGAGAAACTCGAGTTCGTCTTGGATTCAAAAGGGGTGCGCTTACCTCCCAGCGAAAAGGCCAGCGCGATCCTGTGTTTGTTCCGTGACGCAAAGAAGCCAGGTGCGCACCTCGATTTCAAGGCCGTCGAGGTGGTCGCCTCTCGCTTTGATAGCCGGGTATCGTCTGGATAACGCTTTTGCAACAAGCAACACCCTTACGCCTACTGCAAACGCCCTCCTAGCCCCTTTTTGGATGCTGCAATGCCGCAACAAGCGGTATCCCGTGATACCTATCATCCCGGATGGCCGCAGCTAGTCCCATAATTTTTTTAGCACCGTGGCCAAATAATTCCTGCAATCCGTGGCCATTTAATTTCTACAACCCTAGCCCCCTTGAAGAAACAGTGCTTAGGCCCTATTATTAGCACTCGTTGGCGATGAGTGCTAATGACTTGCTCTCGCCCGACTCAGACCTGCGGTCCGGCCGCAGCGGCTTTTTTTCTGTAACAACCCAGTTAAGAGGAGATCAATCCCATGAAAATCCGTCCTTTGCACGATCGCGTCATCGTCAAGCGTCTCGAAGAAGAGAAGAGAACCGCTTCCGGCATCGTCATCCCCGACAATGCTGCCGAGAAGCCCGATCAGGGTGAAGTCAAGGCTGTTGGCGCCGGCAAGATCCAGGACGACGGCAAGATTCGCCCGATGTCGCTCAAGGTGGGTGACCGCGTGCTGTTCGGCAAGTACTCCGGCCAGACCGTGAAGGTCGACGGTGACGAGCTGCTGGTCATGCGCGAAGAAGACATTATGGGCGTAGTTGAGCTCTAATCACCACAGAATTAAGGAGATATAGATTATGGCAGCTAAAGAAGTTCGCTTCGGCGATTCCGCGCGTCAGCGCATGGTGAATGGCGTCAACATCCTGGCCGACGCCGTCAAGGTTACCCTCGGCCCCAAGGGCCGCAATGTGGTTCTGGAGCGCTCCTTCGGCGCCCCGACCGTCACCAAGGACGGCGTTTCGGTGGCCAAGGAAATCGAACTGAAGGACAAGTTCGAGAACATGGGCGCGCAGATGGTCAAGGAAGTCGCTTCCAAGACCTCCGACGTCGCCGGTGACGGCACCACCACCGCCACCGTGCTGGCTCAGTCGATCGTCCGCGAAGGCATGAAGTTCGTCGCCGCCGGCATGAACCCGATGGACCTCAAGCGCGGTATCGACAAGGCCGTGCTGGCCGTGACCGAAGAGCTGAAGAAGATCTCCAAGCCCTGCACCACGACCCACGAGATCGCCCAGGTCGGCTCGATCTCCGCCAACTCCGACGCCGATGTCGGCAAGATCATCGCCGATGCGATGGACAAGGTCGGCAAGGAAGGCGTCATCACCGTCGAAGACGGCAAGTCGCTGCAGAACGAACTCGAAGTCGTCGAAGGCATGCAGTTCGACCGCGGCTACCTGTCGCCCTACTTCATCAACAATCCGGACAAGCAGATCGCGATTCTGGACAATCCCTACGTGCTCCTGCACGACAAGAAGATCTCCAACATCCGCGACCTGCTGCCGGTACTCGAGCAAGTCGCCAAGGCCGGCCGTCCGCTGCTGATCGTCGCCGAAGATGTCGATGGCGAAGCACTGGCGACCCTGGTGGTGAACAACATCCGCGGCATCCTCAAGACCGTCGCCGTCAAGGCCCCGGGTTTCGGCGATCGTCGCAAGGCGATGCTGGAAGACATCGCCATCCTGACCGGCGGCACGGTGATCGCCGAGGAAGTCGGCCTGACCCTCGAAAAGGCTACGCTGGCGGAACTCGGCCAGGCCAAGCGCGTTGAAGTGGCCAAGGAAAACACCACGCTGATCGATGGCGCAGGCAAGGAAGACGCCATCAAGGGCCGCGTCACGCAAATTCGTGCCCAGATCGAGGAAGCCACCAGCGACTACGACAAGGAAAAGCTCCAGGAGCGCGTGGCCAAGCTGGCCGGCGGAGTGGCGCTGATCAAGGTGGGTGCCGCGACCGAAATGGAAATGAAGGAA
>Ga0209211_10003268_pt1 | contig 26706 bp, 22 predicted proteins | sample RifGroA2_FD_183992 | JGI IMG/M metagenome (GOLD analysis project Ga0209211, IMG submission 183992) | Groundwater microbial communities from Rifle, Colorado, USA - Groundwater A2 (SPAdes) (version 2) | ecosystem: Environmental > Aquatic > Deep subsurface > Groundwater | place: Rifle, Colorado...
CCCCTGCAAGGGGGAAGGGATTGAGCCGGTTCTAATGAACTACCCGTTGAACTACCCGTGGTTGATACAGCCTCATCCGCTATCGGATCGGAGCTAACCACCGGCATCCATTTTTCCAGCATCGCTTTCAGGTTGGCCAGTTGCACCGGCTTGCTCAGGTAATCGTCCATGCCGATGGCGCGGCAGTGGTCGGCTTCGCCTTTGAGGGCGTTGGCGGTAATGGCGATGATCGGTGTGCGCGTTTTGGCATCACTTGTTTTTTCGGCGGTGCGGATCGCGGTGGTCAGCTCGTAGCCGTCCATCCTCGGCATATGCAGGTCGGTGAACAGGAGGCCGTAATTGCCGCCCCGCCAAAGTTCCAGCGCCTCGCGGCCATCGTCGGCGATGTTGGCAATTCGCCCGAGCAATTTGAGCTGTTGCAGGATGACTTTCTGGTTGATCTCGTTGTCTTCGGCGACCAGGATCAGGCGGCCCTGTTGGCGCGCATCTTCGCGGGACAGCGGCGCGGGCGCTGCGTTGGTATCGCCAGAAGGCGCTTCCGGCACAGGCTGTTTGGCCCGTCCGGAGGCAATCGCCACCGCATCCAGAAACGCGCGGCGGTGCATCACCTCGGCATCCAGCGCAATCAGATCGGTCGCCACGATCCGGCAATGCCTGCGCCCGCCGCGCTCGATGGCGACGAAACGGATATCAATGCCGGGTTTGGCACGGGCTACGGCGCGCAGGTCATCCAACGGCTGGTTGACGCCCTCGGTGTCGATAACCACAACATATAAGCCGGGCAGACAACTGGCGATCCATTGCTTGACAGCCGCCAAGCCTGCAACTCGCTCAACCATCGCACCCGCGTGTACCAGATAGGCGGCGAGATCATCGGCCAAACTCCCCGATCCATCTGCCACCAGACAAGGCAGCTCTGCGAGCAGATCGGTTTTTTGTAGGTCGGGCTTCAGCCCGACTTGTCGGGATAAATCCCGACCTACATCAGGCAACAGTTTGAACGGCAGGCGCACGCTGAACAGCGAGCCTTTGCCAGGTTCGCTCCGCACCGTGATTTCGCCGCCCATGATATTGGCCAACTGGCGGGAGATGGCCAGCCCCAGCCCGGTTCCGCCGAAATTCCGGGTGGTGGTGGAGTCGGCCTGGGTAAAGGGAGAGAACAGCCGTTTCTGGGTTTCCTTGTCGATGCCGATGCCGTTGTCGGTCACGCGGAATTCCAGTGTTGCCTGTTCCAAATTCCCTTCAACCGTTCGTGGTGAGCCTCCTGAGGTATCGAAGGGCGAACCACACAACCCTTCGACAACGCCTTTAGTCCTGAGCTCAGCCGAAGGGTCAGGGCGAACGGTGATATGTGAACTATTTTCGACCAACACGGCGCGCACCGATACCTTGCCCTGCCGCTCCTGCCCGCTGGAAAATTTGATGGCGTTGTTCGCCAGGTTGACCAGTATCTGACGCAACCGCCCGGCATCGCCCATGACTGCTGCGGGAATGGCCGGATCGGTAAACAGCGTCAGCTCCACACCCTTCTTCAAGGCCATGGGAATCAGAGTTTCGCATACCCCCTCCACCACCCCTGCGATACTCATCGGCGCATGATCGATCTGGAGCTTGCCGGCCTCGATCTTGGAGAAGTCGAGGATGTCGTCGATGATGGCCAGCAGCACGAACGCCGAGTCGTGGATGATGTTCGCCATTTCAATCTGCGGGCCGGTGAGATTGCTCTGCTGCAACACATCAATCATGCCGACCACACCGTTCATCGGCGTGCGGATCTCGTGGCTCATCGCGGAGAGAAAGGCCGACTTGGCGCGGTTGGCCTGCTCGGCGTTATTTCTGGCCTGCTCCAGATCAGCCATGATGCGCATCCGCTCGCAGACATCGCGCAAGATGCCGGTGAAATAGCGTTGCCCTTGGAAAATATATTCGCTGACCCCGAGATCCAGCGCGATACGCTCGCCGTTCTTGTGCAGCCCTTCTACTTCGCGCTCGATGCCGACGATACGCGGTCGATCCGTATGCATATAACGGTCAAGATAACCGTCATGGGCAGAGCGGTCAGGCTCGGGCATGAGCATGGAGACGTTTTTCCCGATCACTTCATCGTGGGTGTAACCAAAGATTTTTTCCACCGCCGGGTTGGCGGAACGGATGATGCCACGCTCGTCGATGGTGATGACACAATCCAGCATGTGGTCGACCACCGAACGAATTTCTTCTTCCTTCTTGCTGATGTCGATGTTGGCCTGTTCCAGCGCAGCGGTGCGCACAATAACTTTCTCTTCCAGCTCCGCGTTAAGCTTGCGCACTTTCGCTTCGGCCCGCTTCTGGTCTTCGATCATGCCCAACATGGCCCGGCGAGACTGGTTTGCGGAACCGAGCATCCCCTGCAATTCGGCTTCCGCCTTTTTGCGCTCGGTGATGTCATCAAGGATATGCACCGAATACTGTTCGCCGGAAATATATTCCGCAAAAAAAGCGCGTGTGTGATAGATTTTTCCATCTACCCCGAATTCTTCGCTTTCCTCCTTATGGCTTTGTTGCGCCTTGGTGCAGCTGGCCATTGGCCCCTCCCTGCGGGGAAATACCTCCCAGTAAGGCTGGCCGATCACATCGCCGACATCCAGACCGGCGGCCTCGGCATAAGCCTTGTTGGCGCGCGTGACGCGGAACCCGTCATCATGGAGAAAAATCGGTTGGCTGATGCTGTCGAATACTGCCTGCCACTCCAATTTCGCGCGCCGGATCTCGGCAAGTTGGTCGCCAAGCAGCTTTTCAGCCTGCTTGCGTTCGGTGATGTCGCGGATAATCGCGGTAAAGAACCGGCCTTCGGCGGTTTGCCATTGCGCCAGCGAAAGTTCCAACGGAAACTCGCTGCCGTCTTTGCGCAGCCCGGCAAGCTCCACGGTTTTGCCGATCACATGCGGCGTTCCGCCAGCCGCCACCCGTGCCAGCCCCGCGTTGTGAAGGTCGCGGAAGCGTTCCGGCATCAACACCGTCAGGGGCTGACCGATGATTTCGGCTTTGGTATAGCCGAACAGCCGCTCTGCACTGGGGTTCCAGTCCACTACCTTGCTGGCGCTATCGGCGTTGATGATGGCATCGTTGGCCGACTCTGCGACCGCTCGGAAACGCCGCTCGCTTTTTTCGACCGCTGCCGCCGAACTGGAGAGAATTTCCAGACGCTGGACGCGCCGGAATGAAACGCCCAGCCACGCCAATCCCGCCAGCCCTAGCAGCCAGACTACGCCGTGGCTTATTGCCAAGCTGTCTTTAATCTCCCGCTCACGCGCCATAAAAGGCGTCATGGGAACGGCAGTGCTGATCCCGCCGCGAATGTCGCCGAGCTTGTAACCCTGTTGCTCATGGCACTTCAGGCAACCCTGTTCGACGACGAGCGGCAGCATCATCCTCAGATAAGGCTGGCCGTCGATCTGCTGTGCTTCCAGCAATTCCTTGCCGCCCTGTTCGAAGGTGTGCAGCGCCTTGGCTTCCCAGGCATCGGGGGCATTGTCAGGGTTGATGGGTTTGAGGCTGGTGAGGTGGCTCCTGGTGCCGAAATCACCCGGAAAATCGGATTGCATCTGGCGCAGCATGTAGGCCGGATTCATCAAGGTCAGTGTTTTGCCCGTGGTGGTGGCCACGTCGCGGTCGGGCACCTTGAGATAGGGGTTGGGCGAGGTATGTTCGGTGGGTGGAACATAAACACCGCCGTGTGTGGCCGCCCATTTGCGAAAGCCCTGATCCTTGTGGATATTGGCGCGGGCGGCGGCGGTTGCGGTGTCCAGGACGCTTTGCTGTTGCAGGTGCATATACCAGGCCAGCGACCCGGCCACCAGCGCGCTCCAAACGACTATTATGAGGACAAGCATTCCCGCCCAACCGGTTTGGTTATTGATGGAACTACTAGCCATTCCGCTAAGCCCCAAAGTGCGGGGCAAGCGGCTGGTTATCCGGTGCAAACGAAATTTGGTCAAGTCAAACAATTGGATGCCTCCCGTCATCGGCTTCCGCGCTGGGATAGCGCGGCGACTGCCCGGCCTGAGCCAGCAGTTCGTTCATTTCATGTTTAAGGCTAATCCATGCACACATCTTTCAACTCATTAATTTTCCTGATTAGCCACAAAATCAACCCCTACAAAACTTATTCCAGTTGCCCATTAGAACAGTTGCACATTGAAAATACCAACCATTCCCGTATCCGCTATAATTTGCGCACACAGTGTTTTTGGAGGTTAACCATGTATGCTCATCGCGTCGATGCCACACTCAACCGGGAAGGCGATCTGGTGCTGACCAATCTGCCTTTTCATGCCGGGGAAGCGGTGGAAGTAATTGTGCTTCCCCGCAGCAATACGGTTAAATCCTATCCGCTGCGCGGCAAACCTGTTATCTATACCGATCCTTTTGAACCGGTCGCCCAAAACGACTGGGATGCCCAGCGATGATTCTGCTGGATACCCACATCTGGATTTGGTGGGTGCATGGAGATGAGCGTCTGGATGTCCGCCTTGCCAACCGCCTGCGCCAAGTCGAAAGTCAAGGACTGGGAGTCAGCGTTATTTCCTGCTGGGAGGTAGCAAAGCTGGTTGAGCATGGCCGGCTTGAGTTGCCTTGTCAGGTTCCAGAATGGTTCGAGCAGGCATTGAATTATCCCGGTGTCCGCCTGCTCGAACTTACTCCCGAGATCGCATTCGAATCAACCTGCCTGCCGGGAGATTTCCACCGCGACCCAGCCGATCAAATTATTGTCGCTACCGCTCGCATTCACCATATTCCATTGGCGACTGTGGACACAAAAATTCTGGCCTACACCCACGTTGAAACGCTGCTCTTGAGCTGAACTAACGAGGTTTGACAGGATGCAGCATGAGCGCATTATGCCCAATCCCGCGCATCGAAGTTACCCGCCTGGCTGCGCTCAAATGTCCCCTTGAACTTGCCGAGGCACGCCTTGACGTGCTTCCAGCGTTCCGTCTTTTTTGGAATAAGCAGTATGTTGTCGCCATTTTTTCTGATGTATACCTCGCCCTCTTGAAAGCGAAACTCCTTTGGCAACCGCACCACCTGGCTATTTCCCTGTCCAAAGACCCTGGCTGCTTTCATAATTATGCCTCCATGTTTGTATGCACGGTAAAGTATGCACGCATTTTATGTTCCACAACCCTGTACCCCCCCCCGCAATCATCATTCCGCCTCCGCGCTGGGGTAACGCGGCAACTGTCCGGCCTGAGCCAGCAGTTCGTTCACCTCATGCTTGAGTTCAAGTGTACGCATTTCACGTCCCAAAGTGGCATCGTGCCAGCGGCGCAACTCATCGAGCTGTTCGGTAAACCGGGATTCCACATTCTTGCGCTCGGTGATGTCTTCATGCACCGTCACCCATACCTTGCCGAATTTGGGATGATCAAAAGACAAAATACTGGCATAACACCAGAAAGTGGTTCCGTCCTTCTTGATATTATGCACCTCACCATTCCACTTTCCCGTCTGCGTAAGCTCGCTTATTATCGCTGCTGCCACCGCTTCAGGGCTTTTTTCATCAGGGGCATTGAGAATGCTCACATGCTTGCCGAGAAGCTCGTCCGATTCATAATCAAACATGCGCTCAAACCGCGGATTGGTGAAAACAATTACCCCGTCGCTGGCGCGAATCAGGGTTATGCCTTCCGATAAATTTCTCAAAATTGCGCTGTGCAAGCGCAATGTATCCTCAGCCAGCTTGCGCTCGGTGAAGTCTTCAAACATGATGATATTTCTGCTGCCTATGGAGGCGAGAGAAGCCTTGACATAGCGGCTTGATCCGTCTTTGCAGGTAACCGTGGCTTCCATGGGTTCGATGTGGCCGTGGCTCTGGATGGCCTTTTCGACCCGCCTTGTCCATTCGGCACTGATTTCTTCCCGGTATTTCTCGTCCGGATAAGCAAGCGGCCACCAGTGATGCACATCGGGGACATCTTCCGGCGTGTAACCGAACAGATGGGTGAACTCTTCGTTCATCATTACGATCTTCTCGTCCGCGCCCACGCCGATATCCACCAGCATGGCTATTGGAGAATGCTCGACGAGCGCCCTGAGGTCTGCTTCGCTTTGCAGCAGTGCTTTTTCCGCCGCATGGCGCGCGCGGATGCCCTGTTCTTCGGAAAGGGCGCGCCGCACCGCAGGGCCGAGCCGCGCCAATTGATCCTTGAGGACATAGTCCCTCGCCCCCTGCTTGAGCAACTCGACGGCCTTCTCGTCCCCCATGGCACCGGTCACCATGACTACAGGAATATTTGGATGCTGTTGCCGGACAATTTTCAGCGCGGAGCCGCCATCGAAAGCGGGGAGCTTGTAATCGGCGAGAACGATGTCCGGCTTGAACTCCTCCAGCGCCCGGATAAATGCCTCGCGGGTGTCAACGCGTCGGGCGGTGAAGGGCAAACCCTCCTCGCGCAACGCGGCCTCCACCAGTTCGGCATCGGTGGGTTCATCCTCCAGCAGCAGGATGCGTAATTCAGTTTGTCCGGTCGGTTTATCCATATTTATTTAACCGGATAGACAGGAGGCTGGTTGATCAGCAGCCAGTAGAGCCCGAGTTCCGATACCACCTTGGTGAATTCATCGAATTCCACCGGCTTACCGATGAAGCTGTTCACACCGAGGCTGTAGCATTCGGCCACATCCCGGTCTTCCTTCGAGGAAGTCAACACCACGACAGGAATCCGCTTGGTCCGTTCATCCGCTTTGATGCGGCGCAGCACTTCCAGCCCATCCACCTTGGGTAGGCGCAGATCGAGCAGCACCACTTTCGGGGGCTTCTCGATGTCGCGGCTAGCATGAATGCCGGTGGCAAACAAAAAATCCAGCGCCTCGGCGCCGTCTTTCACCCACACCAGCTTGTTGGCAAGGTTGCGTTCCTTCAGCGCCACCATCGCCAGTTCGGCATCGGTGGGGTTGTCCTCCACCAGCAGTATTTCCACGTCATCTGTCAAAACGCTCATGATTGCTTCTCCCTTAAAATGGGTAATGCGAAATAAAACGTCGCGCCTTCGTTGACCCTGCCTTCCGCCCACACCCGCCCGCCATGCCGGGCGACGATGCGCTTGACGATGGCCAAGCCGATGCCGGTGCCTTCAAACTCTTCCACACCATGCAGGCGCTGGAACACGCCGAACAATTTATCCGCATACTGCTGATCGAAGCCGACACCATTATCTTTCACATAGAACGTGCATTCGCTGCCTGCCCCATTTGTCGCCTGCCCTGATGAACCGCCGATTTCAATGCGGGCGATTGTCCGTGAATTCGTGAATTTGGCGGCGTTGCCCAGCAGGTTGATCCACACCTGGCGCAACATCGCAGCATCGCCCCGCGCCTTTGGCATAGGCTTGATGTCCAGTCGCACCTCCCGATCCGCCATTGACGATTCGATATCCTGCCATACTTCGCGCACCAACGCTTCCATGTCGGCTTCCACTGTCTTGATTTCCAGCCGCCCGGCGCGGGAAAACGCGAGAATGTCGTCGATCAACTGCCCCATTTTTTTGGTGTTGTCGCGCACCACGTTCAGCAGCCGCTTGCCTTCGTCGTCGAGCTTTTCCTCATAGCGTTTCAGCACGAGGCGCGAGAAGCCGTCTATTGCGCGCAACGGCACGCGCAGATCATGCGACACCGAATAGGCGAACCCTTCCAGTTCCGCCGTGCGCTCGGCGACACGTTGCTCCAATTCGGTATTGAGCTGGCGGAATTTTTCCTCGGCACGTTTGCGTTGGACGATCTCGCCGATCAGCCGCGCGGCGACCTGCAAGCGATTCTTGGCCAGCTCGATGATAAACGGCGGGCGGGTTTGATAAGTTTCCGCCTCGCGGCGCAACTCCTCGACGCCGACGCCGTACTTGGCCGCCAGCTCTTGCAGCTTGGCAGTATCCTTCGGCGGATCGCCGTAACCAATATTGATGCTGCCGACGATTTCGTCACCGGCGCGAATCGGCAACGCATAAAGATGGATGCCGCCGATGCATTCGATATCCGCCGGTTGTCCTGTCTCGATGGACTTGCGGGATGCCTCGTTCCAGCACGATTCGTGGCACAGCCATTTGCCGCCGCACAATGCCTCGCGGTTGTCCGGCGTACCGCAAAGCTGGCGCGAAGCCATATCCATGAACTTGCACCAGCCCAACGCGAAAATACCGAGGGCGTAGTCGCCGTTCTTCTCATAAACCGCCGAGGATGTCCCCATCAGGTGCATATAAAACTCGACAATATCGGTCAGCATTTCATGGCCAACGGCATCGAGAATAATGCGTGACGTGTTCAGCTGAGTCAGGTCGCCATAAGCCTGCCCGGCTATGACCTGCGGCGTTGCTGCGGGTTGCTCGGTCAGCATCCACTCAATCTGCCGGAGCATTGCCTCCGCCCGCTTGCGTTCGGTAATGTCGCGCGCCGCGGCAAATACGCCCCGGACATTTCCGGCCTCGTCGCGGTAGACCGTGGCGTTATACAGCACGTCGATCAGACGCCCCGACCGGTGATGGATAGTGAGCGGATAATCATGCGCGAAACCTTGGCCGAAAACCTGCCGGTAGCCAATTCGCGCCTGTTCCGGCTCGGTGAAATAGTCGGCAAAATCGGTCCCGATGAGTTCGTTACGAAACAAACCGGTAGCGTCCTCGGTGGCCTTGTTGACGTCGGTGATTTTGCCCGCCGCGCTGATAGTCACCAGCGGATCGAGACTCGCCTCGATCAGGCTGCGTGCATATACCGATGCAGCCCGCAGGGTTTTTTCGGTTTGCTGTTGTTTGGCAATAAGAAATCTGGCGCGCTGGTTCCGCCACCACAAGCCTACTGCCATGCCGGTCAATAGCGTAAAAAAAGCGATGGCACCCGCCATCAACCACGCTTGCCGCCGCAACGGCGCATAAATTTCTTCCCGCTCCACCTTGGCAACCAAAAACCAATCAGAATCAGGAATTTTGCGCAACGCCGAAAATACCGGCACGCCCCGGTAATCCACGCCTTCAACTTCCGTTTGTGTTTCCAACACCGCCATGGCAGCCGGTAATTTCGACTGGCCCAGCGGCTGCCGCAGAAGACGGGGGGAGGTATTATCTGCGGTGGCGTTCAAAAACAACACCTCATTTCCTTCGCGGCGCACCAGAATGATTTCCATGCTCTTGCTGGTCAACGGTATTGCTTTCAGCAGCGGAAAGAGAAACCGGGAAGGATCAATCTGCAGATACAAGGCACCGATGGCTTCGGGCTTGCCGCCATGGGTAGCGAGCAGCGGAGTTGCCACGCCCATGATTCCGGTTTCATTGTGCGAGCCGATATCCATAAAAATGAGGCTTTGTGTCCGGATAGCCTCCTTCACCGCTTCCTGCATGTGGTTGCCGGGCGGGGGAGTTTCGGGCGAAGTGTCTAAAATCGGCCTGCCGCTTGTATCGAGCAGTAACATCCTCTGATAGTCATATATGCGGCGCGTCAACTCCATCCGTTCAAGGATCATTGACCGGCTTTCGCCGGGCGGCATTCCCCTTTGCAGCCATTTCCCCATTTCCCGCAAAAATAAAGGCGCTTGTGCAAAAGCCTCGGCATCTCCTTTGCGTTCCCATCTCCACTGGGTAATTTCTCCCACCTTCAAATCTGCAATAGTGGAAAGCAGCTTCATTTCATTTTGATGCGCGTCAGCCTTGTTTTGCTGATAGGTGATATAGCTGAAGGCGCTGGCCGCCAACACCAGAAAGATGAAAAACCAGAACGGCGGCCAGTAAAAAATGCCGGAGGATGAAGGTGTTTCTGCTTCGGCAGGTTGCACGGAATGGTTCAATTTGCCTCCTCACGTTGAACCCAAATAGTTCATTAGAAAAATTCGCCAGTCATACAATTGTGGCATTGTCATTTTTCCCTAAGCCGGACGAGCCGGAACCAAAAAGGTGAAGCCGTCTTACCGTAGGTTGGGCAAAGCGTAGTGTGCCCAACATTAAAGCCGAAAAACTTTTGGCCGGGTACCCGAAAGGCATCTTCGTTCGTTGGGCACGCTACGCTTTGCCCAACCTACGCAATGACCTGCCAACCCATTGGTAATGCTAAATAAACACAAGATTCTTGTCACGTTTTGACATCATCCTAAATCCGGCAGTTGAAGAGGTTGTAGGTGCGAATTCATTCGCACGACCAGCGAGTTATGTGCGAATGAATTCGCACCTACGAAAACCACACAACTGCCTGAGGCCACGCATAATTTTCTGGCAAATACCGTTTCTAGGATCATTTGACTGGTAAGTGACTAATAGATTATCTGGGTTCATATTGGCCTCCAAGTGTAGGCAATGATTCATGCATTATGGGGGCATTCAAGCGGAACGGCGTAATTTTTCAGAATTTCTCAGGCTAAAAAATTTATCCGCGCTTATAAAAGTGATACCTGTTGCGCCCGCTGTCTTTCGCCTGGTACATCGCCATATCCGCCCACTTGATGATGTCTTCCGGGCTGGCCTCGTGGTCGATGAACAGCACCACGCCGATACTCGACGTGCAATGATGCTCGATGGTGACTTCCGTCTTGCCCGCCTGTTTTCTTGCCAGCCGGTAGGGTTCGGCAATGGTGGCGCGAATCTTCTCCGCGACGATGCTTGCCTGCGCGACAGATTCGGTCTTGTCTGCATCCAGTTCGCTGAACATCACCACGAACTCGTCGCCGCCAAAACGCGCGACGGTATCCATTTCGCGCACGCAACCGGTAAGGCGGCGCGCCACTTCGATCAGCAGCAGGTCGCCGATCTCGTGGCCGTATGTATCATTGAGCGGCTTGAAATTATCCAGATCGAGGAACATCAAAGCGCCATACAAACCGGTACGTTTGCTGGCGGCCATTGCCTGCCCGAGCCGGTCGTTTAACATGCGGCGGTTGGGAAGTTGCGTCAACGAGTCATAGAAGGCCATGTTGCGGATTTGCTCCTCTACTTTTTTGCGATCGGTGATGTCCTTGATTACGCCGTCGTAAGACAACAGCTTCCCCGATGCATCCTTGAACAGGATGATCGTGTCGCTCACCCAGCGGATTTTCCCGTCTTTGCGGATGATGTGATGCTCGATGGGCGAAACATCCTTTCCCATTAGAACCTGGCGCACATGCTCCCTGACCCGCTCGCGATCCTCCGGCACAACCATCTGAATCCAGAGATAGGGGCTGGCGGCAAACTCTTCCGCCGTGTATCCCGTCACCGTCACGCAGTCCGAACTTTGCGTGGTCTCCACGGCGTAGCCGTTTTCGACACGCACCGTATATTGATAATCCGTGAGTTCCTCGGTGATGCGCTTGTAGCGCGCTTCACTCAGCCGCAACCCCTTCTCGACTTCCTTGCTATCGGTGATGTCGGCGCAATTACCGATATAGCCCAGGAACGCCCCTGTGCCTCCGAAGCGCGGAACCCCGTGATCCGCGATCCACCGATACTCGCCATCGTACCGGCGCAACCGGTATTCAACGTGAAATTCACGGCGCGCATCGAAGGCGCCGACATAGGCGTCTATGCAACCCTTCAAATCATCCGGATGCACACCATCCGACCATCCGTCGCCGCTCTCCTGTTCCATGCTACGCCCGGTGAACTCCAGCCAGCCCTTGTTGAAGAAATTGCACAGCTTATCGGTGCCTGACATCCAGATCATGATAGGCGCCGCGTCCGCGATGGTGCGAAACCGTTTTTCGCTCTCGCGCAAGGCGTTTGCCAGCTTTTCGCCCTCGATATCCATGCGGCGTTCGCGCCGGTAAGAAAAACCCAGGCCAGTCAGCCCGATCAGCCAGATTGCACCATGGGACAGCGCCAATTCGGCGCCGCGTTCCCGTTCGTGTGCCAGATAAGCCTTCAACGGCACGGATGTGCTGATGCCGCCACGGATGTCGCCCAGTTTGTAGCCCTGTTGCGCATGGCACTTGAGGCAATCTAACTCCACCACAAAAGGCTGCATCAACCTCATGTATGGCTGTCCGCCCATCTGTTGCACCTCCAGAAACTCCTTGCTGCCGCGCTCGAAACGGGCCAGGACACCCGACTCCCAGGCATCGGCCGCATTTTTCGGGTTAAGCGGCTTCAGGCTGGTGATGTGGCTCTGTGTACCGTATTCGTCGCTGAAATTGGCCTGCATTTCGCGCAAGGCGTAGGCCGGGTTCATCAAAGTAAGTGGCTTGCCCGTGCTGGTGACCACGTCGCGGTCGGGCAGGTTGAGATAGGGGTTGGGCGGTGTGTGCTCGCTGGGCACAACATAGACGCCCCCGTGGGAGGCCACCCATTTGCGGAAGATGATGTCCTTGTTGACGCTGGCGCGGGCGGCTGCGCTGGCCGAGTTCAGCGTGTTGCGCCCCTCATGGTGCAGATTCCAGGCCAGCGATACAGCCACTAGCAGGCTCCAACCAGCCAGCACGAGGCCGTATTTGCGCAGAAGATTGCTGAGGCCGGGAGAATCGGATTTCATGGAAAACTCCCGTCAGCCGCCACCACAGTTATATTGCGAACGACGCCTCCGGCGTACCCGATAGCGCGCGGTAAATCGTCAGGCTCGCGACAGGTTATTTTCATTGTTTACCTTCCTGAATTTATCCTCGATGTTGCGTTTATCCCGGATTGTTCATTAGCCGATGCTGCACCAATAAAATAAACGGATTGTAGGTCGGGTTTCAACCCGACATCTCGGGCTGAAGCCCGACCTACGCCTAATAATAATCCGGGTTTATTTACCACCTGAAATCGCGCTCAAATATCCAGCGCCCTGACCCGGCGGCTGGCGATGCTGTCTGAATCGCCCGGCATTTCCTCGCTCGCCGCCATGCGGCAGTTGACGGTAGCCCACTGGCGCAACGCTTCGATGTCGCGGGCGCGGGAGCGCGACAACGGGATGATTTGCCGCGCCGAGTTAAGCAGGTGTTCGGTTTTCAGCGTCCGCTCGGGAGAGGAATAGGCTTCATAGAGCGCGTCGATCACCACCTCTTCCAGCTCTGCGCCGCTGAAGCCGTCGCTGGCGAGCACCACGGCGGGTATGTCGTAATCGGTCGGGGTGCGCTGGCGCTTGGCCAGGTGGATCATCAGGATTTCGGCGCGGGTGCGCGGCGTCGGCAGATCGACGAAAAAGATTTCATCCATGCGCCCCTTGCGCAACAATTCTGGCGGCAGTTGGTCGATGTTGTTGGCGGTCGCCACCACAAACACCGGATGTTTTTTCTCTTCCATCCAGGTGAGCAGTGTGCCGAACACGCGGGTCGCCACGCCGCTATCGCCAGTGCCGCCGATGCCGGCCAGCCCCTTTTCCATTTCGTCGATCCACAACACGCAGGGCGCCACGTTTTCAGCTACCGCCAAGGCCTTGCGCATGCGCTCTTCCGACTCGCCGACCAGCCCGGCAAACACCCGCCCCAGATCGAACTTGAGCAGCGGTTTCTGCCATTCCGCTGCCACCGCCTTCGCGCACAGGCTCTTGCCGCAGCCCGGCACCCCGACCAGCATCACCCCGCGCGGGTTGGGCAGGCCGAAATCGCGCGCTTTCTGCGAAAATCCTTCGTTGCGCTGCCCCAACCAGCGCTTGAGTTGCCCGAGGCCGCCGATGCCGTTGAAATCGTCCACCGCCGCCGTGTATTCCAGAATGCCCGACTTGCGGATGATCTGTTCTTTCTCGTCGAGGATCGACTTCACATCCTGCCCGGTGAGGCCGTGTTTCGAAACGACCGATTTGTACAGCGCGTTTTCCGCCTCGGAGCGGGTCAATCCCTGGCAGGCTTTGACAATGGCATCGATGGCGTCCTCATCCATATCCACGGTCACCGTCGGGTTGGCGCGCGCCTGCTCCATCGCCTGCGCCACCACCTGCCGGTATTCGTTTTCAGTCGGCAGAGGCAAGTCCACCACGGTTACATCCTTTTGCAACTCGGGTGGAATCTGCATCATCGGCGACAACCACAGCAGTGTGCGTTGCGAGCCTTTCATTACCGGCACCAGATCGCGCAACTGGCGGATCAGCAGAGCCGCTCCGGGAGAATTGTCTTTCAGATAGGGGTGAAAATCCTTGAACAGGAACACCGCCTCTTCTTCGTATTCGGCGACGAAGGCCAGTGCGCGTTCCGGTGCGCGCGTGTCTTCCTTGCTGGCCGGGCGATCCTGCGAGTCGAGCAAGCCGCGCGAGATCGACCAGACAAACAGCTTGCGCGCGCGTTTCTCCCCCTGCTGCCGCAGCATCTCGTCGATCAGTTCGCGCGCCCGATCCTCCTCGCTGGAAACGATGGTGATGATGGGGTAACCGGCGCGGATATAGATGCCGAGATCGTTGACGAATTCCTGGGTCATGCTGCTGGTCTCCAAATTTCATTGCCGGTAATCTATACGCTGGGCTAATCGTAGCCCATATGGGATGCTGTCTTCCCGTAGGTTGGGCAAAGCGCAGCGTGCCCAACGAACGAAGGAGTTATTTTATTGTTGGGCGCGCTGCGCTTTGCCCAACCTACGCATCTCCAATGCCATTAGGCGCCCATTACAAATTTTCCCGCGTCTTCACATCCTCGCGCGCAGGCACCGCTAGAGGGTCATGTTCGTGGTACTCGGCGGTGAATTCGCGCTGCTGCACCGTGCCCAACGCCTCTTCAAGGGAGCGGGTGAAGAGCAAACAGTTATCTCCTTCCCCACCCTCGACACGGATCGTGGTAGCGCCGTCGCGCCCGATACGGACAATCATTTTTTTGGCAGTCATATTGATACTCCGTCGATGCCTGTGCCACTCGATGCATTCCTCACGAGGCGCAAGCCAAGGTAGTAACCGCGGTAGGCGGGGAGATGCCCGTAACGGTCGGCAGCACGGAATTTGACTTGGGACAGATACCACCAGCTACCGCCGCGATACACCCGCGACAAGCCTTCGTCCGGCCCGCGCGGATCGCGCTTCGGTGAATTCAAGTAATACTTCCAGTCATACCAGTCCGCACACCACTCCCACACATTCCCGCTCTGGTTGTACGTTCCGTACACGCCCGCTCCTTCCGGATAACCGTACACCCGGCAGGTTTCCTCTTCCCCCCGGTTGCCCGCGTGGCGGCACTTGCTTGCATCCCACTCACTGCCCCAAGGATACACCAACCCCTGCGGCCCGCGCACCGCTTTCTCCCACTGCGCCTCGCTTGCCAGCTCGCACCCGGCCCACTCCGCATACGCCACGCTGTCTTCCCAGCTCACGCCGACGACCGGGTGTTCGGCTTTGCCCTTCGCAAACCGTTTTTTCCTCCACTTCGGTTTCCCGTAGTCCACCTTATCGGGCACCCGATGCCCCGTTTCTTCCACGAATTTCATGTACTGCGCATTCGTCACCGCATACACCCCGATCCAGTACCCCGATAATTCCACCCGGTGCGACGGACAGTTTTCGTTAAACCCATCGCCCATCGTAAACTCGCCCGCCGGAACATACACCATCACGCTCCCATCCTTCGCGTTGATCGCGATGCGATTGCGCAATGCTTCGTGCCTCCACTTTTGCAGCAGCGTCGCCATATTCAATACCGCTCGCTGACCACCAGTTCGATCTCGCCGTTGGGCAACACCTTTTCCTGCTCGATGATCAGACCCTGCTCCAGCACCTGCTGCTTCACCGTCAGGTGGGCATAGGTGCGGTTGAGCGCCTGCATGAAGCTCTCCTTGCGTATCTGGGTGTTGAACTCTATGCCCCACCAGTCGGCGGATACGGCAAAACTTCCGTCTTCCTGACGCTGAAAACCGATGTCATAACGGCTACCGGTGTCGATCACCACCTGCGCGCACTCGGTATTGCCCTGATAACCGCGAATCGTCACTTCCTTTGCACTCTGGAATTCGAATTGCAACTGCCGCAGGCTTTCCTCGAGCAACACCTGATCGCGGATCACGGTCTGCACTTGGCTGAAATGTGACATGTTTAAGTTCTCCTTAACATCGAGCGTATTAACGTGAAGCTCGCGAAGCGATTCGCTTGCCCTTTCTGGGTGTAACAACTAGCCATTCGACTAGGCTGCAAACAACCGCAGCCAAGTCGCTGGTTATCCCGCTTGCGGGGGAAAGTTGGATAGGGGGAAACGGGCATGGCAAGTTTCATTATCAGGGGTGGCATCTTTGCCATGCTCGTTAGATTCAGAAAACCATCGCACCGGAGAGTTCCCGCGCCTGTGCCGGTCGGGCATTTGCCGCCGCCCATGCATGCAGGCGGGCGATGTCGGCGGCGCGCGATTTTGACAGCGGCACGGTAGAACCCAGTGCGACGTGGATATCCGCTTCCGCCAGCGGACGGACTCCGTCGCCAAAGGCACGGTACAGGCCATCCACCACCGCCGCTTCGATCTCTGCGCCCGAATAGCCTTTGGCGGCCTCTGCCAGCGCGGCGAGATCGAAGCCTGCCGGATTGTGTCCGCGCCTGGCGATATGCAAATTAAAAATGCTCGCGCGCTCGCTTCCGCCGGGCAGGTCGACAAAAAATATTTCGTCGAAGCGCCCCTTGCGGGTGAATTCCGGCGGCAGACGCTGGATATCGTTGGCCGTGGCGACGACGAACACCGGCGCAGCACGGTCTTCCAGCCAGGTGAGAAAAGTGCCGAACAGGCGCCGCGCCACGCCGCTGTCGCGGGCATTGCCCAAGCCGCTAAAGGCTTTCTCCAGTTCGTCGATCCACAACACGCAGGGGCTCACCGCCTCGGCGGTGGCCAGCGCACGCCGCAGCCGGTCTTCTGATTCGCCGAGCAGCGAGCCATACACCTTGCCCAGATCGAGGCGCAGCAGGGGCACTTCCCAATCGGCGGCGAGCGCCTTCGCGGTGAGGCTCTTGCCGCAGCCGGGCACGCCCGCCAGCACCACGCCGCGCGGCGGGCGCAGGCCGAAGCGCAAGCCGGCAGGATCGAAGGCCTGGCGGCGCCGGGTAAACCAGTTCTTGAGCGACTCCAGCCCGCCGACATCGGCGAAACCCACGCGTGGACGACAAAATTCCAGTATTCCATCCTTGCGCACCACCTGTTCCTTCTCGTCCAGCACCCCGGCGGCACAACCGGCATCGAGTGTGCCGCGCTTCGCGATGCCCCGGCGCAGCACCCGCTCCGCCTCGCGCCGGGTGAGGCCGAGCAGCGCGCGCGCCAGCGTATCCCTGATCTTTCCGTCTGGCACCGGCTGACCTTCTGCAACGGCGATCTCATCCACCAGATGCTCCATCTCCGCCATATCGGGCGACGGGTAGAAAATCAATGTTGCGTCCGAGATCAGGTCTTCCGGTATCGATGCCGATGCCCCGACAAACACCAGGCTCTTGCGCGTGTGCTTGACCGTCCATATTGCGTCGCGGATCAGGCGCACGATCACCGGCGTGAAGTGCCGATGCATATCGAGAAAAACATAAATCGCCTCGGCGGGTCCCTGGAATACATGCTCCAGCGCCTGCACCGGATCACCGACGGTTAGCGGCGCGACTTCCCTTCCCTCGCGGTCGCGCAAACCGAGCGTGGCGCTCCAGACATACAGGTTGATATCCTTCTTCGCCGACATCGCCTCGCGCACGCGCAGCAGCGAGGCCAGCGCGCGCTCTTCCTCGTGGGTTTGCAGGTAGAGCAGCGGAAAATGGGCGCGCAGATGAACCTCGATGCGGCCTTCGATATGGTTCGCCATCGCGGCGTGGCGCGCCACCGTGCGCAGATCGGCAACGAATTCCGCCGCGCTCCGGTAGCGCTGCTCCGGGTCTTTCTCCAGCGCCTTGGCGATCACACGCGGCAGCCGCGCGTCGAAAGCACCGCTCTCCAATGGTGCCAGATTCGGCAGGTCGTAGAGTATGCGGTGTTTCAGAGCAGCTTCATCCGGCGCGGCGAAGGGCAGCGCCCCGGTCAGCGATTCGAAAAAGGTCACCGCCAGCCCCCACAGGTCGGCGCTGCAACCCGCGCCGTCCCCGAACTGTTCGGGTGCAATATAGGCCGCCGTTTCCGCCCGCACATATTGGGAATGTTTCATCAGGCGGGTCAAACCGAAGCCGAGAATTTTCACCGTGCCGTCCGGCTGCACGACGATGTTGGAAGGTCTGATATCGCGGTGCACTGCCAACCCCTGATGGGCGTAGTCGAGGGCGACGCCGGCCTGGGCCGTGATATTGATCGCCTCGTCGAGCGGTAGCAACCCGCGCCGCTCGATCATGCGTTTGAGAGATTCATCTTCCACCAGTTCCATCACGGCGAACAAGCAACCATCAGCTTCGGCGATGCCGAATTCCCTGACGATGCCGGGATGTTGCAGGGCGCGTACCGCGCGCAGTTCATGTTCGAGCAGCGTTCGCGCTTCCTCGTCCTGCGCATCGGGAATGCACACTGCCACCCGCAACGGCCAACCATTATTTTTCGTTGCGAGATTGTCGGCGGCATAAACGGTCTTGAGCCTGCTCTGCCCCAGTGTCGCCGCATCAAGGACGAAATCACCCAACCGCTTGTGCGGCGAATCGGTCGGGGTAGCTGGGCTCATGCCGTCATGCCTTTCTGCGGATGGTCACGTTCATGAATTATGCACTGCCGTAGCGAAAAATGTTACTACGGAAAGCCTCCCGAAACCTGCGCTTGCGATCACACTCGCGCGGGCTCGAAGCTCGCATCCAGATTCAGGTCGTCGCAATAATCGAGGAAATTTCCGCGCAAGGTGGGAATGTGAATGTCGGCACGGATACCCACCGTCATGGCGACGGAAAACATCGGTGTACCGGTGTGCGGTGCCGGGTAAGTATCGGTCTGGAGTTCTTCGATATTGATGCCGCTCCTGGAGAAAAACGCGGCCAGATTGCGCACGATGCCGGGATGATCCATGGCCACCACCTCCACGACGTAGGGAACCGCCGGTTGCGTCCGTTCCCGTTGCTGGGTACGCTTGTGAATAATGGTGAGCCCGAGCTGGTCGCCCAGCGATCCCATTTGCCCTTCGAGCTTGGAAAGTGCATTCCAAGGGCCGGAAAGTAGCATGATCAGCGCGAACTGATCACCCAGTACTGCCATGCGGCTTTCTTCGATATTGCATCCGCTCTCGGCGATCTTGCTCGAAAACCGGTCGACGAGACCGACTTTATCTTCTCCCGAAGCGGTGATCATCAAATAATTATCTTGAATGTCCTTGGTCATGATTTGTCGAAATGTAATGGTTGAACAGGTTCCAGTTTAATGCCCAAAACAATAATGCACCAGTGAGAAAACAGATATGCTCCTTGCACTACGCATAGTCCATAATGACAAGCCAAGGCACAATAGATAATCTTCGCGCCAACAAGATAATCTTGCGCATTGACCGTTGGGTGGGAAAAGCATAGATTGCCGCCCGACACTATGCCGTGCGGCATGGCTGGGAAAATAATGACGGAGCAGCATCAATGGAAGAAAACGCAAAGAAAAAATCATCGGACAAAAAAAGAAGATACCGCCGCCCGGCATTTACCATTGTTGACTGGATAGTCGCGACGTTCAGCATTGTCTTGCTGACATATATTCTTATCAACCTCCCCCCTTATTAACCTCCCGACATACCCGGTTAAAACGGGCGAAGCAGACCGATGATTAGTCGGCCTGCCGGGATATCGCCCTTTATCGCATGGACTTCAGGTAGCTCCGCCGCAATCGTAAACGCCCATACGGTTGCGTTCAAGTTCCTGCGCCATACTAAAATGTTGTTCAGATGCCCCTACCGCAACGGAGGCAGGGCTGGCATGCCCATCTTGAAGCAACAGTTCCCTGATAACCGCATTAGCATCGCTGACGGGAGGAACCATAAGCATTTGCAGCCTTTCGTAGGTATCACGATCGACGGAGATTTTGATTTGGTCAGACATGTCAGTACTCCTTGTCTAGTTGTTCAACAGGCCACCAGATCAAATCTGGTGGATTACAAAAATGGCAGGAGACAAGTAACACCGCTGTATCAATCCAGGAATATTTTCTGTAACTGCCGGAATGTATTTCCGTTGATCATCACAGCCCTGCTATAGCCATTTTTGACAGTATGAATAATGTTCCCCGCGCGCAAATAGCGCTATCGGTGTTCGCCTGATTCTGGTGTCAGAGAGGGGGAAATTTATTGTCGGTGTTTGCCTGACAAAGATGAGAAAAATACGGGAGCCAAGCTCAGCCTGCCCCTTCGATTATTTGCGATTTATTTCTTCCCGCAACAGCCTGGTGTAATCCTCCAGCGGCCTCATCCCGCCCTGCGGCAGTCTTGCCGCAACTTCGCCGATTCGCAAGCCATATCCTGCCAACACTAGGTCAGGCGCCAACTCAAAGAGCGGAATGGCTAGAAACGGACGTTCCAGAATTTCCGGGTCGGGAAGCCTGATACCTTCCACATCCATCGCCAGATCGCTATAAACAATCAGATCGAGGTCGATCGTCCGTGGCGCATATTTATCCTCACTCCGCTTGCGTCCGAGGCTGTTCTCGATGGGGCGTAACAGGCCGTGCTTCACTTCCGCTGGAGGCGCTTCCGTCTCGATCTCAACCACACAATTGAAATAAGGCGACTGCTCCGGGCGATCGAGCGCGTCGGTGCAATAGACCGTGGATATGCCGGTGACGCGCGTTTGTTGAGCAAGATTACGCACTGCGGCCCTTATATTTCTTTCCGGTTCGATGTTCGAGCCGATGCCGATGAAGGCGCGCGCCATAGCCTCTCAGCGCTTCCGGGTGATTTCCACCGCCACGCTTCTGGCAAAACGTAGCGCATGCGGCTTTTCCACGCACACATCGACCTGCTGCACCCCATGCTGATCGAGGCACAATTCCGCGACGGCTTCGGCCAGCGCTTCCACCAATAAATATTGGGAGCTTTCCACCATCGACAGGACACGTTTTTTGAGCGCGCGGTAATCGACGGTATCCTCGATGCGGTCGCTTTTACCTGCCTTGCGCAGATCGGCATGAATGGTCAGGCTGATCATCACATCCTGCTTTTCGCGGCGCTCATTCTCGTTGATGCCCAGGATGCAGCGGACAAGAAGATCACAAATACGGATACGGTCCATAATGTCCTTTCCAGATTTTTCCTGTTTGTCTGTAGCAAAAGCCAGCAAAAAATAATAGCGCAAACTAGGTGAACGCGGATTAAATCTGCGTTTCCCTAGCGGATCAGGCCGCGCAGCTTCTCCGGAGAAACTCTCTCTCCTTTACGGATCAGTTCGCGCGCCATCTCAACCCGAAACGATTCAAATGAAAGTTTACACCTCCTTGGCGCAGAGGGCTTCATTTGCATATTATCGTAAAGAGAAAATGAAATACCCGCTCAGTAGCATGTAATATGTGCGCCTTTTGCGGTTTGTCGGCACCCTTCAGAAGGCTCAACAGATAATAAGGATAGCAAGTGTGAAACTAGGAAGAAACGACCTGTGCCCATGCGGCAGCGGAAAGAAATACAAGAAGTGTTGTTCCGATAAACCGGAAGCAGATTCGACATCCCAATCTCCGCGACCGACCCAATCTGCCGCGCAAAAGTCGCCCGGCTCTCAGGAGATCGGCGCATTGGTGTCGCTCTTCAACCAGCAACGCTACATGGAAGCCGAGCTTCTGGCGCGGTCGATGACGGAAAGCTTCCCGCGCTTCGGGTTCGGCTGGAAAGTATTGGGTGCAGCGTCCAATCAGATGGGGCGGAGTGCGGACGCGCTGGCCTCCCTGCAAAAAGCGGCGGCGCTATTGCCGGTCGATGAAGAGGTACATTACAACCTGGGCAGCACACTGCATAATCTGGGTCGGCTGGACGAGGCCGTAACCAGCTATCGCCGTGCGCTAACGATCAAATCGGATTACGTCGAGGCGCATAACAACCTCGGCAACATCCTCAAGGATATGGGGCTGCTGGACGAGGCCGCAACCAGTTACCGGCGCGCGCTCCAGATCAGGTCTGGCTACGCCGAGGCGCACTGCAACCTGGGCAACACCCTCCGTGAGCTGGGCCAGCCGATCGACGCCGAAGCCAGCTACCGCAAGGCACTACAGATCAAGCCGGATTTTATCGAGGCGCTCAACAACCTCGCGCTGCTGCTCAACGCGCAAGGCGATTCGGCAACGGCCTTGAACATCGTCTACCACTCCCTGAATCTCAGGGAAACGCCGGAGGCCAAAAACATCTTTGTCGCTTGTGCCAAGCACCTGGACTTCACGCAAGACGACAGCGATATCCGCACATTCATGGTTCGCGCCTTGACCGAACCGTGGGGGCGACCGAGCGAGCTGGCGCAAGCTGGTGCAAGCCTCGTCAGGCTCAACCCGGACATCGGGGGATGTGTGACGCGGGCAATCGGCGCATGGCCCCAACGGCTGGCGGCGCAGGAACTGTTCGGCACGAACGGCCTCACCGCGCTCGCATCCGATGCGCTGCTGATCGCCCTGCTCGATGCGATGCCCGTCTGCGCCATCGAAATGGAACGCTTCCTGACCATGGCGCGGCATGCCCTGCTCGAAACCGCCGTGACGGCTTCAAGCGATGATGCAAGCCATGCCCTGAATTTCTACAGCGCGCTGGCGCGCCAATGCTTCATCAACGAGTATGTGTTTTGTTGCACCGACGACGAAATCAAGAAGGCGACTGAGCTGCGCGACTCGTTGGCTGCGGCGCTGCAAGCCAATACCCGGATACCGGCCCTCTGGCCGGTAACGGTCGCCGCCTATTTCCCGCTCTGTTCTCTCCCGTATGCCACGCGGTTTCTGGAGCAGCAATGGCCCGAGGAAGTTGCCGCCGTGCTGAAGCAGCAGGTGCGCGAACCGGCGCAAGAACAGCAACTGCGCGCCAGCATCCCGCGCCTGACCGGCATCGAGGATGAAGTGTCGCTGCGGGTGCAGAACCAGTACGAAGAAAACCCCTACCCGCGCTGGATCAAGCCCGACCCCACCGTGAAAGCAAAGAACATCGCCGCCTATTTGCAGCAGAAATTCCCGCTGGCTTCTTTCAGGCGCGATATCAAGAGCGGCAACATCGACGTGCTGGTCGCCGGTTGCGGCACCGGTCAGCATTCCATCAGCACCGCGCAGCGCATCCAGGGTGCGCAGGTGCTGGCCATCGACCTGAGCATGAGCAGCCTGGGTTATGCAAAACGCAAGACGCAGGAACTGTGCCTGGCCTCGATCGAATATGCGCAGGCCGACCTGCTGAAGCTCGGCTCGCTCGGGCGCGACTTCGATGTGATCGAGTCGGTCGGCGTGCTGCACCACCTCGCCGATCCGTTTGCCGGATGGCAAGTATTGCTGTCCCTGCTGCGCCCCGGCGGGTTCATGGAACTCGGTTTCTACAGCGCAACGGCGCGGCGCAACATCGTGCGGATATGGGACTTCATCGCCGAGCGGGGCTACAACTCCACAGCCAGCGAGATACGGCGCTTCCGCCAGGACTTGATGGATTCTGGCAACAGCGCGGAATTCGGCGCTGCCTTGAATTCGGCGGATTTCTTCAGCACCAGCACCTGCCGCGACCTGCTGTTCCACGTTCACGAACAACGCATGACGCTGACCGGTATTGATGAATTCATCCGGAAAAACAACCTGGCATTTCTCGGATTCGAGATCGACGCCGATGCCCTGCAAGCTTACAAACTGCGCTTTCCCGATGACCGCGCCGCCACCAACCTTGCACAGTGGCAAGCCTTCGAGAACGAGAACCCGGACACCTTCAGCAGCATGTACCACTTCTGGGTTCAGAAGACCGGTTAAGAGCCTATTTCAGAAGCAACAATTTTTGCCGATAACCACTCCCATCAAAATACTGAAGAGAGAGGCTCAAATGGGATTGGTAACGAAGGCGATGGATGGTGCTTGACGGGACAAAAACCTGGGAGCGGATCGAACCATTGCTACCGGCATGCAAACCGCACCAGTTTTGCTGCCATAACCAAAGGGTTGCGGGTCGTGATACGACGAATGCAATTCTGGGAAAAATCCGCAAAAATTATTGAGCGCGTGCGAGGTGGAGCGCTTCGCGAAAAGTTGTACATCAGGTATGAACGGCTAAATACCAGTAAATAGCAAGTCTAGTGCAGCGATAATTTCATCGCGTTTATTCATTAGCGATGCGATTTTGTTGCCCAGCGAACGATTGGAAATTCCCGCCAGTTCGGCGGTGGACATTACGACTGCCGTACCCTTGATCTTGAATTGCGGATTGAGGTGTTTGGCTGCAAGCCCCATTTCTTTCGCAAAGACGAGAGGCACAACCACACGGGTTGCCAGTGTATCCAGCAGGTCGGACTGCACATCCAGCAGGTATGGAATATCCTTGCGCGTAGCTGCATTCGGGTTGAGGTAGACATCAAACTGCGCCATTAAAATCGCCGCAGGCTGTCGCTGAAAGCGCCGCGCGATTCAATGCGACGGTTGTATTCATCCAGCGCACTCTTGTTTTCAGCCAGCCATTGGTTTCGCTGCATTTGCCGGACAATTTCGGACAAACGCTGCTCCAGTGTCTGTGACAAGTTGATATTGAGTTGTTTTGCCTGCTGCAAGAGATCAGCATTGATACTGAGATTGGCTGATTTCTTGGGGGCATCTGGATTAAAAATAATATTGCTCATTGCTTTTCCTTGATATTTGCTTGCAATGCGCATAACTTATACGCATAAATTACGCGTGTCAATAATTCGGGTGTAATTCCAATTTTTTGGAGCAACAATAATTATGTAGATACTGTTATCCCTGTCAACATCCATGCAACGCGGGGTCGAAGTTTTTTCCCGACTTGAGCACCCCGAACGCCACATGAATAAGTTTGCGCATCATCGCCCCAATAATGAGCTTGGGCGGCTTACCCGCATCGCGCGCCACATCGAGGCGGTTGTTCTCCTGGGTGCGCATGATCTGCAGCGAATCCAGCCGCAGCACCATCGCCCGCAAGGTTTGTTCGCTGGGCGTCGGGGCCTGCCACGGCCCGGGACCGCGTTCCGCACAAAACCGGCGATCAATCTGGCATCGACCTTATCCGTTTTGCTGCGCGCCAGATGCGACCCGCCAAACGCCTTGATTTGGGCGGGATTAACCACGCTGACCGTCATTTCCTCGTTCGCCAGATACTCGGCCACGGCTTCCCAATACACGCCGGTAGCTTCCATACAGACGTGCGCTGCCGTCGCGCCATGTTTCTCGACCCACTCGGTCAACTATTATTGTTTCAAAATAGAATTGGTATTACCGGGCACACCCTACAAAATACGGTTGCGCGGTTCACCTGCATAGAAAGCCTCAATATTGCACACAACCTCCTCGGCGAGGCGCGCCATAGCTTGCTGACTGGCCCATGCAACGTGGGGAGTAATAATGCAATGGGAGCCGACCATTTCCAGCAGCGGGTTACCAATGCGCGGCGGCTCGCTGGTGAGCACATCCACCCCCGCACCGGCGATCCAACCTTCCCGCAGGGCTTGCGCCAACGCGGCTTCATCCACCACGCCGCCGCGCGCGGCGTTAATGAGGATGGCAGAAGGTTTCATTCTGCGTAATTCCGGCTCGGCTATGAGGTTACGCGTTTCCGGCGTAAGCGGGCAATGCAGCGTGACGACATCGGCTTCAGCCAGCATCCGCTCGAACAGCACACGGCCTGCGCGGATGGCCGTTGCATTTTTACGTTCCGCCACCAGCACCTTCATTCCGAAGGCTTCCGCAATGCGCGCCACGGCCTTGCCGATGTCGCCGAAGCCAAAAATACCGAGGGTACTGCCATGCAGGTCGTTCAGGGGGTGGCTAAGCAGCGCGAAATGCTCGGATCGCTGCCAGGCTCCGGCGACGATATCCGCATGATAGCTGTGCACCTGTCGCCGCAACGCCAGCAGTAAAGCAAAGGTGTGTTCCGCCACCGAATGGGTGGAGTAGCCGCTAACATTGCACACGGCAATGCCATGCTCGCGGCAATAATCCAGATCGACATTGTTGGTGCCGGTAGCCGCCACGGCAATAAGTTTAAGCCGGGGCAATTGCGCCAGCGAGTCCGCCATCAGCGGCACCTTGTTGGTAACCGCCACTTCAGCGTGTTCAAGGCGCCCCACTACCTGCTCCGGGGCCGTGGATTCATGCTCCCGCCATTGCAGCGGCAGTGCCGGAGCGCGTATGGCAACCGGCAATGTGCCGCGATCGAGAAACACGATGTGGGAAGAATTCATCCTAGAAAAAGCAGATGTCCACGAAAGTCACGAAAAACACAAAAAAATTCATAAACCTATATGATTTTCAACTACACCCATTGGGTAGTTCACCGCATGATGGTAACCCATTGTTTTATTTCGTGCCTTTCGTGTTTTTCGTTAACCAATGACTTAGCGCATGTTTCATCGCGCTTAGTCAGATGGCTAGTTAGTTCATCAGGATGAATTGCCGTTTTTAGGCTCATACAAACTACTGTTCGAATGAAAGTATCAAAGCAGGGAAATTCAAGCGCACGGCCACAAACACTTTTGATGTTCGCAACTGCTGCTTTCAGCAAAGCTGGAAACTTATTTTGGAGCCGTTTTCCCGGCAGGTTTTATTGCGGGAGCGTGAGTCAACCTTACATTGAGCGCCTCGCTCTTTTCCGCTACGTAATCGCTGCCTTGATCGAAACGCCACACCCAGGCTCCCGCACGGCGGGTTTTAAACGTTGTATCGGTCCAGTACTTCCCGGACAGGGATTCCGGAAAATATGCCTTTGGAAGGGTAGGCCCGGGAACGGGGACGCTGGTATCGACTATGGTGTTCAACTCAAAACGGCTCGGCAGATA
>Ga0209211_10003271_pt1 | contig 26689 bp, 29 predicted proteins | sample RifGroA2_FD_183992 | JGI IMG/M metagenome (GOLD analysis project Ga0209211, IMG submission 183992) | Groundwater microbial communities from Rifle, Colorado, USA - Groundwater A2 (SPAdes) (version 2) | ecosystem: Environmental > Aquatic > Deep subsurface > Groundwater | place: Rifle, Colorado...
CTTCTGAAAGAAGCCTATCGATATCTTTTTGAAGTGAACCAAGATCGACTTTGTGATCGTTCATCAGTTTTACAGTACCGACTAAAACATATTTTCCATCAACAGTAGCTTCTACACCATGGCCAGCCAGGTTTTTGAACTTCTCAACTTGTTTTGGAATAGTAACTTTTCTGCGCTTGGCTTCCTCCAAAACAGCCAGGCTCAAGGGATGTGATGATTTTTCTTCAGCCGCCGCATCAAGTTGAATAATTTGATCTTCAGTAAACCCTCGAGCTGCTACAACGTCAGTAATTCTCGGCTTACCTGCGGTTAAGGTCCCAGTTTTATCAAGAACTACAGATTGAATTTTGGAGACTTGCTCAAGAGTGGAAGCGTCTTTAATGAGAATATTGTGTTTGGCTCCAAGCCCGGTACCCACTGCTACGGCCGTCGGAGTTGCCAGTCCCAAGGCGTCCGGGCAGGCGATAACCACAGTGGAAATAGCAAAGGTGAGTGCAAAAAGGAGGGGTTGACCTAAAATGAAGAACCAAACTGCGAAAGTGAGTAATCCTCCGCCAACCGCAACAATAACTAAATATCTGGCAAAACGGTCAGCAATCCTTTGCCCTGGAGCCTTAGAGTTTTGTGCGGTTTCAACCATCTTAACGATTTGGGCCAAAGCTGTATCTTCTCCGATTTTGGTAGCTTTAAATCTGACTGACCCGTTGATGGAACCGCCAATAACTTTGTCTCCAATACTTTTGGCTACAGGGAGGGACTCACCGGTAACAAGGGACTCATCGATGGCGGTTTCGCCTTCAACTATCTCGCCGTCAACCGGAACTTTATCGCCAGGTTTTAAGACGATAACGTCACCCAATCGCACTTGCGCTGTAGGAATCAATTCTTCTTTACCGTTTCGTATTACTCGCGCCTGAGGAGGAACGAGATCAAAAAGAGCCTGCAGGGCATCAGTAGTTCCGCGTCGGCTTTTCATTTCCATCCAGTGGCCAAAAAGGACAAACGTAGTAAGCAATGCTGCAGCTTCGTAGAATGACTCTTCACTGCCAGTGAGGGTTAATACCACACTGAACGCATATGCCGCAGTGATACCTACAGCAATAAGTACTGCCATGTTGAGCGTTTTAGCTTGCAGAGCTTTATATGTTGAGTACAGAAAGATCCAACCTGAATAGAAGAAAACAGGAGTGGTCAAAAGAAACATAATCCAGCTGGCAGGAATCGGCTCGGGAAGCCTTAACCCCAGGATGTTTGTTCCTAGCGGTGAATAGGCAATGATAGGCAGAGTCAAAATCAGCGCCACAAAAAACTTATTGCGAATATCCTCTTCCATCAGTTTGGCCATTTCGCGTCCAGCTAAACCTGTATGCTCCATCCCCATCGCCATGGTCATGCTCATTTTGAATTTCTCCCACCAAGACCAGCCTTCGCCAAGGCTTCGGCCGGCAAGCATTTTTTTGACGGGAATGAGGGACATACCGCATTTGGGGCATGAACCGGGTTTCTCCATTTGCACTTCAGGATGCATCGGACAGGTATACATGGTCATTTTTTTATTCATAACTTCATGATACGAAATCTTCTCTATTTTTCATTTTTCTTCAGGAACCAAAGAAAAACTACTACCAAAAACACTATACCAAACGTCGTGACAGACAGATGAAGATTAAACAGCTTTTTTTCAACAAGATAGGCAGCGCCAAAAGCAAAAAGAAAGGAAGCGGTTATCGTGGCAGCCAGTCTTTTATAGTTTCCGCTGCTTATTTTTATTTCCAAATCCTTCAGTTCCCCGGCATTTATTTTGACCCCTATCTCACTGCTATCCAGCTTCTCAAGAAGCCGCATGGTCATTTCAGGAAATGTTTGCGCATAGTTCATATAGTCAAGGCTTTGGTCAAACAATTTTGTCCCGACCTTTTTGGGATTTAATTCCTCTTTGATGATTTTTGAAATATACGGCTTCATTTCTTTGGCAAAATCAAAATCCGGATCAAGCGTATACCCCATTGACTCGGTGGTTAATAATGATTTACCCAAGAAAGCGAAACTTGAGGGAAAGAAAATGCCGTTTTTCCTGCCGCTCTCCATGATGCGGAAAAATGTCCGGGCAAGGCTGACATCTTTAAGTTTAGCGCCAAACCAGTCGTGGAGGATGTCGTCCACATCATGCTCAAATGAGGAAAGGTTTGTAGCCTGACTGGTATCAACAATATGGGTAAGGTGCTTTATCGCAGACTCTGAATCTTCATGTAAGAAACTGATAAAAAAAGACGCCAGCTCAAGTCTGTCTTTGGGCATCATCCTGCCCACCATCCCGTAATCGATAAAGGCAAAAACATTACCGGGAAGAGCAAAATAATTGCCAGGGTGCGGATCGGCATGAAAGAATCCTTCCACAAATACTTGCCGCAGGAGCGCATTGACGCCATGTTGAGCCAGGACTTTTTTGTCAATCTTCGCCTCTCTTAGCTCCTTCTCATTATCGAGCGTAACGCCCTCGATCAACTCCATGGTGAGGACATTTTTTGACGAATGCTCTTTAAACACATGCGCTACTTTTATTGTTTTATCTTCAGCAAACATTGCCTCAAACCGCTTGGCGTGGATCGCTTCAATGGTAAAATCAAGCTCACGCCCGATTGTTTCTGCGAATTCTTTAACAAGAAGCGTGGGCCGAAAGATACGCCACTCCGGTATGCGTTCTTCAACTAAGCGGGCGAAAAATGCCAGGATGTGAATATCTTTTTCAATTATGTAGCGGATTCCTGGACGCTGCACTTTAACAGCGGCTTTTGTACCGTCAAAAAGTACTGCTTTATGAACTTGTGCTAAAGAGGCGGCTGCCAGAGGTTCTTTGTCGAAATGTTTAAATAACTTTTCAAGCGGCTTCCCCAAATCCTTCTCTATGACTTCTTTGGCCTGGGAGTAGGGAAAAGGAGGGACGTGGTTAGTAAGTTTGGAAAGTTCTGACGTTAACTCTTGCGGCAGTACATCAGGGCGAAGTGATAACACTTGTCCCAGCTTTACAAACGAGGGCCCAAGTTTTGTTAAAAGAATTCGTACCCGTTCTGGATAATCATTGCCAGAAAGAGGTTGCCGCATATGAACACATTGTTTTAAAAAACAGCGGATACGGCAATTCCAGGGCACCAACCACGAAAGCTTTGCTTTTTTGACCAACAAATCAAATCCTTCCTCAAAAAGGATGGTGACGATATATTGGAAGCGTTTCATATCGCCAATGGCATCGGGTAAGTTAAGGATTGACATGACAGATTGCTCCAATCTCCGCAAACACCTCGGTTTTTTGTTCGTCGGATAGGGCAAGCGACGAGAGAATTTCCTGTTTGGCAGTTGCAACATCCCGGCACAACACGATATTTGAAGATAAAAGTATTTGTTTTTGGTTTTGGGACAGCGACGTCAGACACGTCACCGGATGGAGCCCTGAGCCCTCAATGAGGTCCTGGAGCGATCCGTACGAGGGATAACTCCAGCCAATGAGCTTCATACCAGCGCATTCACCGTATTGGATAGCGTCAGAGGTAAGTTTGGTGTTGGTCACGAGCCATGCCTGATGAAAGGTTGCTTTTACATCGTCAAACCGGGCTTTGATATATAACGCCACTTTGACATCCGATCGTGTCCCCGGCTGATTGTGGAATTTACACTCCACCATAAAACGCTGATCATCTTTTTGGGCGATGACATCAATTTCATGCGCGACACAATGGCCACGTACTTCTACTCCGGTTTCAACCTGATACCCATTATGTTGCAGCAGTGCTGCGACAAACTTTTCAAACGGATAGCCGGTGGGGCCCAGGTCCATGATCGCTTTTTTGAGATTGTATCTTCCGGACAAAGGGGACTGCTCTCTTTTGAGAAGCTCAAAAATATGCGAGTAAATTTTATGAGTCGGTATTCCGTCGTAGAGCTCTTTCTCCACATGCGCGACGATTTTATCGGTCAGTGCCGTATCCGTCCCTGCCCGGAGAAGCGAACGGGTAACCTTTTCTTCAGAAAAAGGCTCTAAATCTCCGGACGCTTTTTTTACCTGAATCATAGTGCTGCCTTTGTCAACAACATGTACAACCGCCATGGTTTTTATGAGTTGCCGATTGTTCTGGTTGAGCAGCAAATTTGTTCCGGCAGTTTTGGGAACAAAAATAATACTGCTTGCCTTCATGCGTGGCGTGCAGAGCTGTTTTGGGATCAACCGTCATGCCGCATACAGGATCCTTTTCTCTTCCATCCTGTTTTCCTTCTTGGGTAAATAATTTTTTAAAGAAGTCTCCCATAACTATCTCACCTCCTCTTTAAAGAACCCAAATAATTGTTAAGAACAAAAGAAGTAACGGGTTTTTTGCTCACGAACCAGGCCAACGGATAAAAGAGATCTTCGGGAATACTGATTAAAAACTGCTGCGCCCAATACAACACGTCATACGCACGTCTTCCTTTTAAAACAAAATCGTGATACCGGCGAAGTCCCTGCGCCAACGTCATCTTCCCCAAAAGAATATCCTCAATAATGTCACCGCATGTTTGTCCAAAAACAATCGCCGGTCTTATCCCTTCACCGGTTAGAGGCAAGCAATGACCAGCGGCATCGCCAACCAGAAAAACTTCTTCAGCGGTTGATGATAAAAGATAATGGGGAAAATAACCTCCATGAAGGGCAGCCGTCTTTAATCCGAATCTTTTAACAAAATTATCCAGATAAGGTTTTAGGTCGGTTTTCCCCTGATAACTCGCCACCCCAAAACGGGAGGTTTTCCCTTGTGGAAAAAGCCAAAAAATACCTTTCTTAAAGATTTTCGGTTCATACCAAAAATGAAGATCTTTTGCCCGGTATGGAAGAATCGTTTCGATGCCAAAGGAAAGATGTTCATTAAATTTTATTTCTTTTTCCGCTAAGACTCTTTTCGGTCCTGAGGCATCAACAAAAATCTCTCCGTAAAAATCACCTTTATCGGTCTTAATTATTTTCTTTTCTTTATCAAAACCGGTGATCCTTGTTCTTAAAAATTCTGCTTTTGATTTAGCCAAAAGTTTTTTTGCTAAAATCTCAGGATCAATGACACAAAAAGGGTCTTTAAAAAAATAATTCAGTTTATCAAAAGCCGTATGAAGGATAATATTTGCATGTTTTTGCAAAACCGCCTCTTGTAAACCCATTTCTTTTACGAGATAAAAAAGAGTTGCGCAGGCGCTTTTAACCCCCCTACCTAACTTTTTTTGGTCTATTATCAAAACTTTCCCCGATTTAATCATTGAAGCGACTGATAAACCGGCAAAACTGCCTCCGGCGATGATAACATTATATTTTTTTTCTGACATGTTTATTTTTTAATTGTTTTTCAACTGATGTAACTTTTTGACAAAGTCTTCTTTATTGAGAGCGCCTGTCGAAAATAATTCACCGTTGATAATGATGCCCGGGCTGGCCATGATGCTGTATTTTTGGACCAGTTCCATTCCCTTGGCAGTGGCTGCATCGATCTCTTCGATCTGCATTTCGGGGTACTGCGGTTTTAACTCCTCAAAGATTTTTTTCGCTTTCGCACATTCATGACATCCCGGCACGGTCACAAACTGGATGGTGATCATAGTTTCCTTTCTGCTATGGTATAGCCGATTTTACTCCCTGCTGGTTAGCCAGTAGCATTTCGATAGATACCGCGCAACTGCCACAATCCATACCGCCAATTGAATATTTTTTGGTTTGCATCATGTGTTTAATCTTATCCCATCTTGAAACCAAAGGGCATGGTTAATAATCCCCAAGCGATAAAAATTAATAATAATATCCAAAATGTCTTTTTTGACATCTGGCCTCTCTTTTTGAAGTAATACCAGCTTAAGATTAGTAGCGGTAAAAGAAGATTGAGCCAGGCGCCTAATTTGTAATAAGGGACGGCTTGTTCAAATTGTTCGATCGGAATTTCCGCTTCGGCTATTTGCTCGCCGCCCAATTTCCCAAAAACCATATTCAAACCATCGTGAAAAATCGATCCTTCATACCACAGATGGCCGAAGGCGCCGTTTAGCACAATAAACATTGAAATAGCTACAAGAGCCCAGCCGGTAATTTTATCCACGGTCACCTTATGCTTTAACAATCCGCCGGCAGCGTTTACTCCCAATATTCCTAAGACCGAGAGAAAGATCAGCGGCAGGGCTCTGCCCAGTCCATTAACTGCCATATACCAGGCGCCTAATGCCACACTGCCTGTTCCGGCGGCGGCGGTGAGAATCAAATAGGTAATCGGGTTGGGACAACCCACGCCGGCATTGCCCAAAAAGAATCCCAAAAACAGAGCTTTAAAATAGTCGGGTTGTTTTTGGATAAACGCGGGAACTTTAGAATATGACGGCATTTGAAAACTGATCAGAGCCAGTGTTGATACGCCAAAGATAAACGAGGCAATTCCGGCGATGATATAAAGAATTTTGGTCGCTTGATCTAAGCCCAGATATTTCCCGACTAAGGCAATTCCGGCGCCATAGATGGCCAACATAACCGTCAAGCCCAGTCCAAAAAGTATTGCCATGAGCAACCCTTTTTTGTACCCCTTACCCATAGAAAGCGGCACAATGATAAAAACGAGCGGCAGGGTGCAGGGAAGAACAATATTGGAAACGCCTCCGGCAAAAGAGAGAATGGTCGTTAATGTTTCTGAAGCCGAGGTAGCCAAATACGTCAGGGCGATAATGATTGCCGTAAGGAGGCCAAACGCTAAACTCACAAAAAAAACTTTCAGTTTCTTATCCGGTACCAAAGCTGATGACAATTCTTCTGGTTCTGCCGCTTCTTTTGTTGGTTGTTGGGTTACTTCTATTTCGTCTGTTTTGAAAAAGAGAACAAGTCCTAATGTAAAAGCAATAACGGTCCCCAACGTATTTAACGGATGAATTCCATGATTAAGAATAAAACCGGTAAAGATAAAATATAAAATTGCACCTGCGGCAAGAATTACCCCAATTTTTTTATGGTTCATATAAATTTATTACTTCTTCTTGGCTAACTTATAAATTGCCAAGATTTCTTCAATCGGTTTTGATTCTTTACCGGTTTTTATCTGTTCAATAACATGCGTCGACAGATGATTCTCCAAAACTAAATCCTCAATGCCTGATAATGCTTGTTTTGCCGCCATAGACTGCTGCAGGATAGCAACGCAATATTCTTCCTCCTCGATCATCTTCTGGAGGCCCCTGATTTGCCCTCCCAATATTTTTAGACGGTGAATTGCTCTTTTTTTGAGATCCTGGTTCATACCTTTAATTACAGAATACCCCCCGGGAGTGTTTAATGTCAACAGAATCTATTTACAGGAAAAATGCCAGTAAAATCATTATAGAGGAAATAACGATGGGGCGAGAAGTTTTTTTATGGACGGAACATATCCTGGGGTTTCTTTCCTGTAGAGAGCATAGGTGCTGCCAAACTTATTGAGCATTTCTCGTTCCTCACTCTTTGCAAGCCGGATATACCGAATTATAAGAATTGGGGCCATCAGAAGAGTTATAAGAGTCGGCCATTGGATAAGAAAACCAAAAATGATGAGAATAAATGCCAGGTATTGTGGGTGGCGAATGTATTTGTAAACACTGTCGGTTGCCAGTTTGTTTTGTTTGGTCGCTTTATAGAGTACTTCCCATGCTTTACCCAGAAGGATCAGCCCACCAATGATAAGAGCGTAACTGGCAATATGCAAAATATTAAAATGCGGATCGCCCTTTAGACCAAGGAGGGTAGTAAGAATGTGTCCGTTGTTATGGGTAAAATCCAAACCGAAGCGACTGCCAAAAAATGAGGTAAGAAGATAAATGGTCAGTGGAAATCCATACATCTCGGCAAACAAGGCCACAATGAAGGCACCCAAATAATGGTAGGTAGTCCAATCTGTCTTTGTTCTCGGCTTGAAGGCACTCTTTATGAAATAGAGGAACAGAACAATATTGAACAAAACGAATAACCAGTTTCCGTAATCGTACATATGAGATTCTAGAGCGCCTCTACCACCTTGAGGAGTTCTTGATTGCGTACCGCCATCTGTGGATCGTCTTTGGCAAATCGGACCACACCATCTTTGTCGATAATAATGTAGGTGTGCCCGGGAAATTGGCCCCGGTGCATGGACGAGTTCAGCGATAAAATACCATAAAGATTTGAAACCGACCGGTCAGGATCCAAAAGTACGGTATTTCCGGCAAGCTCCGGCATCTTGTCAATTGCTTTCTTCCAGTCGTCTTTGCTATCCACAGTGATATTGAGAATAACGGTATTTTTCGCAGGGAAATTCTTATCTTGACCAAACGCGACGATCTGATTCCAACAGGCCGGATAGCACATCAAGCCTTCGTTAAAGAATAGAATCACGCCTTTACCGCGAAAATCTTTGAGACTGACATTTTTTCCATCATAACTTGGTAACGTAAAATCCGGCGCTGGTTTATTTATCAGGCCATCAAAAACCGCTGATTCTACCGGCTTTGGTTTATGGTGATCGTCTACGGGTGTCGCCTGACTAGGTTGAGGCTGCGGCGCGGCCGGAGGACGAGTAATAAGAATAATCAGCGATACTAAAATACCTCCGCTAATCAATATAAGTATTCCATCTTTTGCTTTCATAATTTTTTCCTCCTTTTTAACCGCGACTGTATTTGTATTATTGCGACCCAAAAGATGTAAAGCGTTGCCGCCACGACGAAGATTGCCCCGCCAAACTCAAGCGTCGGACTTGATACGGACGACACGGTCCGATTGATGCCTGCCAGAAGGAGGTTTATGTTGAACTGGGCGTCGGAGCGCATCAATAGTTGATTGGTCGAGGAGAGATACAGGACGTATGAGCCGAAAAGGACAAAGGTGAGCCCGGCGATGAGATTGGAAAGCAATACAGACCAACGTATGACCAATATCCGTATATTCACGCTTCGGCGGAATATCCAGAGTTTATTGGTAATATTCGTCTTGTCGAGAATGGCCGCAATCAGAAACAAAGGCAGCACCATCCCCAGAACGTAACTTAGCGTGTAAAGTCCTCCCAACATGAGCGATCCGGCAAGAGACGATACGGCAAGCACGCCTGCCAGAACCGGGGCGCAGCACGTCGTGGCGATTGCGGAAAAAACTCCTAGGATAAAAATTGAAGGAATGTTGTATCGGGAAAGCCTGGGGTGCACCGGCGATTTCAGGGAAAACTGTTTTCCGGCAAGAAGAAAGAGCCCGAGAGCGATCATAAACATTGCTCCCAGAGAAAAAATAGTGGCGTGGTATTCCCTTAACGCCTGACTCACAAACGATAACCCGAGACCAATCGGCAAAAAAACTGTTAACAGTCCTAGAAAGTAAATAAAGGTCATGAAAAATATCATGGTCTTCTGGCGGAATATCGACCCAAGGTACGTTGGGAGAAGCACGCCGATGCAACAAGGCGCAAACAACGCCGCAGTTCCGGCAATAAAAGATGTAATGACGGAAGCTCCAATAAGCAAATTCATATTTTGTGTTATTTGCTCCGGTCGATAATCCCCCTCATAACGGCATCAACTTCCTCCGGATCCATCATAGAAACTAATGTTTATGCTTCTCTTTTTTATCCCCATGACCCATCAAAAACATATGCGATAGAGGACACGCTAAGATAAGTCCCCACGTCAAGAGATTGCCTGCGTTTTTTCCGGCGAGAAGCCAAAGAGCGATTCCGATAAACGGAAGCGCGCAGAGTATAAGGGCGAGTCGTTTTTTTACAACTTCCATAGAAATGTTCGTTCATTGACACCGGAAATATTTTTGAGTGATAACGTTATGGTTGTTGCTTTTTCGGTGGGTATGGGAAACGTAAGCGTTCCTTTCCGGTGATGCCCGCCCGGCGGATCGCCATCCCAGGCAGGTGTGCCGTACGTGTTTCCTTGCTCGTCGCGAAGTTCCGCCGCTTTAGTCACGTCAAAGTCTAAGTTGACGGAATGCGTATCAAAGACGATTTCAAAAGTCACTGGTTTGCCGGCGGCGAGCTCTTGCGGCGTCACGATGACGGTTAAGTTACCGCTAGCTTGTTCCTTCGTTTCAAAACGAGAGGATGCAGACGTTGGTGCTGGTTCAACCGTTTTGTTTCCGGTCGCGATTACCGATACGGCAAGAATCGTAAACACGGCAACGCCAGCCAGAACAACCGTTTTTTTTGATACTCTCATATATATTGTCCCAACGCCATTTCTATACTGCATTGACAATCTTCTCGCGACCGCTATAAGATTGTCAATTGATTTTTGAGGTGCTTTGTCATGACCACAATCCCGACGGCATTGATGCCCAGACTCACGAGGAGGATGGGTTTTTGGAATTGTAAGAGAAATAAACTTGCTCCCGAAAGCCCCAAAATCGGCAGCACATCCGTCGCGTGGTGTGCGCAGCAGGCCAGCATTGCGGTACCTGCAGATGTGCCGCCGGCAGCGAGAGCTCCTTTTGACTGCTCACGAAGCTTTGCTTTAAGTTTCGTATATAACCCAACCTGGATGCCAAAGCCCAAAGCCAATGGCACCATGAGATACCAAAGTGCGCTAAATTGTTCCACAGTGGCCGCCCATCCGTTGAGGATGGTCATGATCGCGGCATAAAGACCGAGGAGTCCCATGCTTGCAAGCACGCCATTACGTACCACAGCTTCCTCCTCTGGTCGGTCTATTCGGCAGCTGGCCGACTTTTTTCATTATTGCTTGCGCTCCCTGGGCGCTTGAGTACTCTTTGCCTAAAATTGCTTTGGCATCTACCTCACCCCACGGGATCCCTTGCCGCGCAAAGTACGTGGCGACGTAGAGGTAGCTATCGGCAAACCAGAAGCTGTTAAAGCCCAAGAGCTTGCGGTAGATCGTTGCCTCATCCACGTTGCCCGCGACGAGAAGTTCGATGATGGCCAACGCCGCCATACCGTGGTTGCAGTCGGGAAACCATGTTGAGTTGCCGCAGCACGGGCGGTAGACGTTTTGGGCAATTTCGCCGACCTTTTTTTGTTGTTCAGGTGTAAGCTTGATGAGGTCATAGCGGTTGAGGTGCTCCATAGCGTTCCCTCGGGCTAAACTCCATCCGCCGGTAGAAGCGAAATTGCCGGCCTTATCCTTATATTCTTTCCCCATCGGGCCTTCCTCGTATACGATGCTTTTTTGCGCAAGTCCCAAAGCCCAGAGCATATCCACGACAAATTGACCATTTGCCGCGTTAATCATGATTTTTTTATCGGTCCCTTTTGTGAGGATTTCTTCCTGCTCCGGCGTAAGCTTTACGGCTTCTTTAAACTTCGCCTCGTCGATGACGCCAAGCTCGATAAGCCGCGGCCCCATATCGCCCCATGCCACCGGCAGCTCAATGCCGCCCTCCGGCAACACCTCCTTTTCCACCAATGAAAGGTTTATGAGCTTGCCGCCTGCTTTCTGCCACGCGTCCATGCCGCCGGCCAAGTGTCGGACGTTGGTATAGCCCAGTTTTTTTACGGTTTCAATCGCTTCAGTGCTCATCCGACCGCTTTTGCAGTACAGGATGATGGGTGCGTTTTTATCCTTTGGCAAATTCGCGCTTTGGGCGACCATCTGGTCATAGGCGATAAATGTGTCAGTCTGTCCAATTTCTCCTTCATAGGGCGTGTGGACGTTGATGAAGGTAAACCTGCCTGCCGGCGAGGCAGGATTTTTATTCGCCAAAAGCTTTTGGAGCTGGCGAACTGAAACCACATCTGGATTGGACGTAAGATTGTTCCAAAGAAACGACCCGATGAGCACAAACCCGGTAGTAAGAAATAGAAGTTTTTTTATGACACCCTCCTTTTGGAAGATATAAATTTTATCATTGTTATAATGATTATAACGGTTATAAAAACGGCAAATACTCCTTCGCTCCCCGGCACTCCCCGTATCCATCGTACTCCGTTCATAAGCCCCACGCCAAGCGTCTCTTCCATCAACGTCTCGGTGCCCATCGCAATATTTCCGGTGAGGGCAAGGATAGTAAACGTGATACCCACGAGGATGAAGAGGACACCGGCAATCGTGTCGGTTTTGCCGCGAAGATGCGACAGTTTAATCCAATTCACTTTTTCCAGGATGAGCGCAAGTACCACGAGAGGCACTACCATGCCGAATACGTAGGAAAGCCCGGCAAGTCCCGCCCAGAGGAATGTTGGCGAGAGGAAGCTCAAGGTCAGAATACCGGCTAATACCGGCGTGCAACAGGAGGACGTGAGTCCTGAAAACACACCCAAAAGGTAGACCGACCACGGATCATTCCGCTTCGTGAGATCAATGGTCAAGTGGAACATGGGGAGTGTGATTTTTCTACCCGTAAGCTCCATGAGACCTAAGAGAATCATGAATGCGCCGCCCACAACGTAAGTTTGCGTATGATACTGTTGAAAGATTGCGCCGATCGCACGGATTCCGAGCGCAGTCGGGACGAGGATGGTGGCAATCCCCAGGCCAAAGATAATCGTCATCCATAGGACTTTTTCCCTACTTCGGAAGATATTTGCAAGGTAGCTTGGCAGCAGGTATGTGATGCAGCAAGGGGCAAACAGCGCCACCATCCCACCGAAGAAGGCCGTGATAAGAGAGATGCTCTGAATGATTGTTGTGCTATCCATAATGCCTTAATGGTCGTCATGCTGGAGCGAAGCGATAGCATCTCTTTTAATTGTATGAGATTCTATCACTCGTTCCGACAATCGTCGGGACTCGCTCCAGAATGACCGTCAAAGCACATTCGCTTTGACGGTCACCTCCACCTCCGCATTTTTCGGATCATTGGTCGAAAAATTTACTTGCCGCGTCACCATACCGATCACTGGCATTATTTTCGGCTTGTAGGTGACGTTCAATGTTGCCGTTTGTTTGGCCGGCACTTCGCCGATCCAGTTTTTGAGGCGCGCGGGCATGTGACCGGGCATATTGAATTCCTCCGATTCCGTGTTATCGATCACAACCTTCGCAAACGTGCAGTCGCAGCTGGTTGACACATTCCAAATGCGCAAGACCGCGTTACTCGTGTTGGTTATCATAAACGTCGCTGTTTTTTCTTCATCAGCCTTCATATCGCCGAAATCTTCAAACGTTTTATCAATCGTCATGCTTGCGGTTCCCAGGTTTTCTCGTTTGGGGGATGTATCCTTGCCCATAAACAAGACCGCTCCGACAATGATCAATAAACTCGCGCCTATAGCTCCCAAAATTACTTTGGTGTCAGTTTTCATACCAGGTAGTGAAATTTCGACCTTTCCAGGTAGTGAAAGCTTCGCTTCTACTACCTGGTTTGCCTTTTACGCTTTTCGAAATCTCAATGTCCTTTCTTTACAAAGATGTTTTTATTGAAACCAAGTAGTCGATTAACAACACAGGCAAAGTGAAAAGCGTGTCGAAATTCTACTACCTGGTCATATCTTTACTCCTTTCAACCGCAACGCATTTCCGACGACGGATATGCTGCTTGCTGCCATGGCAAAGGCGGCGAGTGCGGGGTTAAGGAGCCAACCGGTGATGGGGAAGAGTACCCCCATTGCCACCGGAATAAGCGTCACGTTATATGCAAACGCCCAAAAGAGATTTTGCTTGATGATGGTAAGCGTTGCGCGGCTTAACCGTATGGCGGTGACGACACTTCTCAGATCTTTATTAAGCAGCGTAATCCCGGCCGATTCAATCGCCACGTCCGTGCCGGTCCCCATGGCGATCCCCACGTCAGCCGCAGCCAAGGCCGGCGCGTCATTGATGCCGTCGCCCACGAATGCGACGATTCCTTTTTTGTCATTTTTCATCTCTTTTATCTTCTCCGCCTTTTCCTGGGGCAGCACGCCTGCCATCACGTTTTCGATCCCTGCTTGTTTTCCTATCGCCCGTGCGGTTGCCTCGTTGTCTCCGGTAATCATCCAGACGGCCACCCCCATCCGCTTGAGGGAAGCGACCATTTCTTTGGCTTCAGTTTTGATCGTATCGGCGATAGCGATGAGGGCGACATTTTTGCCATCGATCGCAACATACGCCAGCGTTTTGCCCTCACTCATCCACATCTCGGCCTTCTTATCGAGTTCTGATGAGCTGGTTACGCCTTCTTTCTCCATGAGTCTTTTGTTGCCGATGAGTACAGGAAGGTTATTGACTATTCCCTTGACGCCAAACCCTTCGATAGCAGCAAAGTCTTTGATTGGTAGGTTACCTAGGTTACCTAAGTTACCTAGGTAACTTATGACAGCTTTCGACAGCGGATGTTCGGAGTTTTTTTCCAAAGCCGCGACGGCTTTTTTTACGAAATCCTCTCGCTCTAAAAATATCGAGTCCGTCACTTTGGGCTCTCCACGGGTGAGCGTGCCGGTTTTGTCAAAGACGGCGACCTTGGTTTTATGCGCAATTTCCAGCGCCTCTGCATCTTTGATGAGAATGCCGTGTTCCGTCCCCCGTCCGGTGCCGACCATGATGGCAGTTGGTGTGGCAAGTCCCAACGCGCACGGGCAGGCGATGATGAGGACGGCAATCATATTAGTGAAGGCGGCGGAGAATGTCCCGAAGTCGTACCAGATCACAAATGTTGCCACAGCTAACATGAGAACGATTGGGACGAAGTAAGAAGAAATAGTATCTGCAAGCCGAGCAATCGGTGCACGCGAGCTTTGGGCTTCGGCTACCATCCGGACTATCTGGGCAAGCACGGTATCTTTCCCTACTTTTGTTGCTTGAAACAGAAACGTGCCGGTTTTATTGATGGTGGCGCCGATGACCATATCCCCGGCGTTTTTGTCTACAGGCATAGATTCACCCGTCACCATGGATTCATCAATACTTGAAGATCCATCGGTAATTTTTCCATCAACCGGAATTTTTTCTCCGGGCTTGACCCGGATGATGTCGCCTACTTTGACTTCTTCAATCGGAATATCCAATTCTTTCCCCTCGCGAACAACACGGGCGGTTTTGGCTTGGAGATGAAGGAGTTTTTTGATTGCGTCACTTGTGTGCGCTTTGGCTTTTGCTTCGAGGTACCGCCCCAGGAGGATAAGGGTGATGATGACTGCTGCGGTGTCAAAGTACGTCGCTGCGTTTGTCCCAAATTTCCCTAATACTCCCAATGTCCCTAATACCGAGTACCCGTATGCCGCGCTCGTGCCGATGGCGATCAAAGTATCCATGCTCGCTGCGCGGTTTTTTAGTCCCGACCACGTTGCCTGATAGAATCCCCATCCGGCCCAGAGTTGGACGGGGGTCGTCAAAAACAGCAGGAGAAGCGGTTGGTTTAGTAGCGTCTGACCAAACCATTCCGGAAAGCTGCCGATCGTGATGAACACGCTCAAAATCGCCGAGATAATCACTTTCCATTTCAGATCGGCAAGTTCTTTCTTTTTGGCTTCCTCTTTGAGTTCCTCCGGCGTTTTGCCCTTTTCCTCGGTAAGTACGGCTTTGTAGCCCATTTCTTCTACTAGGTTACCCAGGTCACCTAGGTCACGTACTGCCGGATCATATTCCACCGTGGCCTGCTCGCTGCCATAGTTTACCGCGGCACCAGATACACCGGGGGTATTTTTCAGTTTTTTCTCAATCAGCCTCGCGCAACTCGCGCAATGCATACCGATGATGGGAAAAGATGTTTTCATATCACCTCAATCTTTCCATGGAACATGGACATGCCACAATGAAAACTTGATTTGGTAGGATGGGGAGAGGGTAGGGTAATGACCACTTCTTTGTTGAGTGGCAAATATTCCTTGATTTTGTAGTCGGGAAACACGACTTCTTCCAGACAGCTGTTGGGATCTTTTCGGATGAAGGTTAGTGTTGCCGGTTTGTCCTTTGGAATCTTGATGACATTGGGTTTATACCCACCCTCCACAATGATTGTCCAGGAGTCCGATGCTTCCTCTCCCGCGGAGCGGGATCCGGCTCCGCCGGACTTTTTCTCAAAGAAAAACCAGTAAATACCTGCGATGGAAAGAAGCCCGGTAATCGTAACAATAATTTTATCCATATTATTTCTTCTCCATTATTTTCATCACTTCCTCAATCACTTCGTCACTATTTCCTTTTCGTATGGAGTCAGCGACGCAGGTTTGCATATGGTTTTTGAGTATTTCATGGTCTACTTCCCGCAGAGCCGCCTGAATGGCAAGTGATTGGTGGACCACGTCGATGCAGTAGTCTCCTTCTTCTACCATTCGGATGACGGTATCCAAATGTCCCCGGGCAATTTTAAGCCGATGCAGAATCGAACGTTGCACAGATTGATCTCTCGGTGTTCCTTTAGGCATTTTATCCCCCCTGTAGGGATATAGTAAGAAATGTTGATTGCGTATGTCAAGATGGTACAATGGTTTTTGTGAATACGATCTGGTTGGCATTTCTTACGGGACTCACGACCGGCGGCATCTCGTGCCTGGCGACACAATATCCATAGTTATTTTTGATGATCCTTGGCAAAATTTGGTACAGAATCAATTTGCCTTTGAATATCCGGATCATTCTCCGGACCGAAACTAATAAGGATTTTACCCAGAGGCTGAAAAACATAGTTTCCCAACTCGTCAACTTTCTTTCCGCTCCGGAAAAACTTCAAGGTATTGCCATTCCCGTTCCTTAAAACTTGGCCATCAGCGAGTGTCAAACTGTCTTTGCCAAGCTGCATACCCAGGCTTTCAAAAAACCATGCCATTGGCACATTCTTGGCGTGCATGTGCAAGACTGAACTCGCATCCTCGAGGTTTTGATTGTTATTTACATGAAGAAATCTACTCTTCATGTAATACTCGGGTTTGGCAAAATTAAGCAGTTGCCCGTTCACAAAAACTTTCATATTTGCATGGTTATGAGCCGTACCCAGTATCGGATATGATTTCCCTTCATTCTTCAATTTGGCTACCATGCTTTGATCAAAGGTTGAAAGGGTTAGAGGAGGAGAAACCATACTCGAATTAATTTTCATGAGTAAGGCTTGATTAATAAGAAATCCTGCGATGATAAAAATAAACAGATATGTAGTAAGTGAGTATTTAGGCAAGTGGAATGGCAGACTCACAACAAAGTTGGGGATTGTAAAATTCCACGCTGAATCATTTAACTCTGGTCGTTCACTTTGTTTCATACAGGGCGGGTAAATTCAAGAACAAACTTTTTAGCTCTAATCACTTGATATATCCCTAATACCAAAAGAATAATTCCTAACCCAACAATAAGAACAAACACTGGTAAATTACGAAGATAAGGCAGCCCTATTGCCAAAAGCCCTGCATTTACAAAAAGAAGTCCTTGCTCAAATTTTGAAGAAAAATTTCTCTTTGAAGAAGCCCACAGAGTCAAAATAAAAAGAGAAAATGCAAACCACCAAATATACAACTGATAGTCTTGGATGAAGGCAAATGGTGTAGCGGCCAAGGATAAACCCAAAAACGGTAAAACGCTTGAAGATGTTGAGCAGGTTGTTTGACAAACTGCGCCTACACTGCCAGAACCCGCTCCGACAACCGATAACAAAGAGCTTGCTGTCGCTATCAATTTAGTTCTGATTGAAAGTAGTATATTTTTCATCATAGATTTTTAGTCAACAGTGAGTGTCCCTACCATACCGCCCTCTTTGTGACCAGGTACAGTGCAATAAAACTGGAATTTTCCCTTTTTACTGGCGATAAAACTTATGTCGGTATCCTTTCCCCAAGTAAACTCCTGGTTAACCCCTAGCTCACTAATTGTGAAGGTGTGAGGAGAGTCATCGCTGACTAATCGCACTCTTACTGTCTCTCCTTCCTTGACTGTTATCTCCTTTGGGGAATACCCGTAGTTAAATCCTTTTATCACTGTTATGTCTGAAGGTATAGAAGTGGGTGTCTGACGACTATTTAGCGAAGAATTTGTACTACTCTTTTGTTGTGCGGTTCTAAACCTTGTGAAATTATAAAAAGTCCAAAATGACATTCCAACAAGCAACACAAGTAGAATTGCTGCTTTTTTGGTTAGTCTCATAATCCGTGTCTCCCATCCGTGCCCGCCCCTCCGTGAGTCTGATGAGGAAGAACATCAGATTTGCCTGTTGCCAATAAGTAATCTTCCAGCATGCCCTTGGGATACCAAATTGCATACCACTTATTGGCTTCACCCAGAAACTCCTCGTTTGAGTATTTGTTTCCGTAATTTTGCAGCATATATTTGAAAAATCCCCGAACCGCCCGGGCATGGGCGCAGCCGCACTGTTTATTTAACGTTACATTATTTGGCCCGCCGCAGCAGTAACTGCAGGTCATATTACTTATGAGCCATTCATACCGCCCGTTCAATTCCGCGGTCAAATTTATGGATTTCTCATATACTCCCCATTTCTTCTGGGCATTGATCGGATCGTCAAAAGCAACGTCATCGGGAGCGTAAAACGGTTTACCGGTAGCAATCATCACGACTTTGGCGTCAGATAGCGCATCCCCGGTGTTGGGGTTGGCCGGTATTTCCGATATGGTAGGCAACTCCACGATTGAGGTTGTTCTGCCGTCAGCATTAATCTTGGGAGCATAAATTGCCTTTGCGGACACGGTTTTTATACCAAACAGTTTGGCGACACTGCCAGTGGGAAGTCCGATCGTCGCTGCTATTTGAGTAATAAGCAATTGGTTAATCAAAAATAGTCCTGTCAAACCGGCAATTAATATTTTTTCTATGGGTAACACTATTACGTTGCTTTTTGCAGGAGCGGCCTGATGTTTTGTAATATCGTCGCACTCGTTACAGTCAACCGCGCGGCTGACTCGTCTGGCGGCTATGGCGGTAGAGCCGGCGATGAGCCCCAGACTGGCAAATTTAAACTCCAGTCCCTGCAGCGGAAAGGCCGCCATGCCTGCTCCAATTCCCAAAGCCTGCAGGAGAAACGCTCCGCAGACCGGACAGGCAGAGCCTAAGGCACCAACGAACGCCCCCGCGGCGTTCCCGCCACCGACAGCTTTGCCCAGAAGAGATCGGCGCCACAACCACACCAATGTGCTGATTGAAATTCCGAACAGTATTATAGTTGCTAAAGTGGTAGTCCAGTAGGTTGCGAAATAAGCATAACTATATTGACCGAATTCACCGTCTTTGGTCATTTGAATCATTTGAGAAATGGTTGTTACCCGATAGAGTAGCGAATAAAAGAGATACGCTAGTGCAACAGTAGAAACTACAGCTACCTTATATGATAAGGAGTCCCGAAAAACTATTTTTATACCGTTTAGAATTTGTTTAATCATGGTTGTGTTTGTCCGCTTGGTTGAGTAGCGGGGCGAATAACTTGATTGGTTGTTACATCTTTATATGTGGCTCCTCCAAGCTGTTGCATTTGGCGAAAAACATACCAACCATTTGTTTCAACTGTCCCCACACTTTTCCAGACATTTTTTAGTCCTGCATATTGATCTGCCTCAGGTGATAAAAGAATTGTTGGCAGTTTGGTAATTTTGTATTGATTGATTAGTCCTTTCCCTTCAGCAGAATTAGCATCGACTGTCCGCTCTGACCGGAAAGCAACGCCATAACCTTGGACAAGAATATTTTTCTGTACTGTATCAGGCTTGTAACAGTCGCTGCAGGTTGTGTCCGTTAGATACAGGGCATCAACAAGTCCCAAGATTTGACCTTTTTTGAGATCTCTGTACGGCAGGATCAGATTTCGAGCAACGTATGTCTTGTCTTCTTCCACTGTACCAATTTTTGCCCAATTGGCCTTCACGCTATCGTAAAAGTCAACATCAGAGGAAAGGAGGAACATTGGAACTTTATTAATTTTGTACTGATTGATAATCCGTTGCCCTTCTGGCGAGTTCCAGGCGAATTCTTTGCTGTCTGTTACTTTAATACCGGCCTTTTTGTATGCATCAATTGTTAAATTCGGATTAATACATTGTGGACAGGTTGGGTCGGTTAAAAGAGTGGCTGCCACTTTACCCATTTCCTTTTTCGTTTCAGCGTCGATAAAAATCGGAGATACTTTAGTAAAAACAAAGGCATTATCTTTTATTTCTCCATTGGTCCTCGTGAAGTTGTCAATAGTTTTTTTACCTACTTCACCGGTCACTACGTAAGTAGGAACGCGCTTTATACCAAATTGTTTGATCAGCGATTCTCCCTCGGGAGAATCAAATAGGACTGCCTTCTCTTCGCCAACAGAAACGTTTTGTTTTTTAAAGTCAGCAACCGCCGTCTCGAGATTAAAACAATCATTACACTTTGGTGTAGTAATTTTTGTGAGTTTAATATTAGCAGGTCTAGCAGCTTCTTTGGTTGCTGCGATATTTTTTTCGATACCAGCCAGCGTTTTAGTAGCAAAAAGAGCCCCAACTATAGTTGCCACAACAGCTACTCCTAAAAATATTTTCGGCCAAGCAATATTCATATGCATTAGCAACCGCCAACCATGGATTGGGGAACATCTGGATTGGTAACAGCTGCAGGAGCTGTTTTAACCGGCGCTGATCCTGACTTTGCGCTGATCTGTACCAACTGAAACGTTTGGAAAAGAGTGATAAAAGCCACTAAACCCAAAACAATTACCTGGATATTGGGCTTGGGAATTCGCAACACCATCGTGTTGTCAGGCTTTGGAATTTGGTGCATTGCACCTGTCGTTGTTTCTTCTGCCATACGTCACCTCCTTTCTTATATAAATTTAGAATTTAACATAATACTACTCATTGTAGTAGCACATAAAATCGTTTGTCAATGGGTATCACCTGGCGCCTCGTATTTTGGAGTATAAGAAGAGAATAGGTTCTCTGGACTGGCTACCGGTGACATTTGAGCATTGTGGCGACACTGCTGACGACACATAGTATTTCCTGAACAGAGAAAATAGGAAGCCTCCTGAGAATGTTCTAACTGAAAAGCATCAACGGGTGTTTGCAACAGAAATAAGCCCAAAGCCAGAAATAATATCGTTGTGACAATACTTGCCCAAGATAGATAAAAAGTGTGCTTGATATTTAGATTTACCAAGCGATAGATCCGTACCTCTAAGGTATCCGGATTGGAAATTGCTGGAACCTCTGCGATATTCATTTGAGGTGCAACAAGAATCTTTTTCATTGCTCCCTTAATAAATGCTGATGTTTGTTGCCTCTGGATAGTCCAATTGTCAGCCAAAAGTTCATTGACGGTAATCATATTTTTATTTAGCTCAGCAAAAATCGGCAAAAAGAAAAACATTGAAGCTATAGTTTTTCCAAATACCATTTTTAACGGATCATAATTTTGGATATGCGCCTGTTCGTGAAGCAGAACTGCTTCAAGCTCTCTGTCTGAAAGGCTATCTATAAGTCCTGTGGTAATCACAACACGCGGGGAAATCAAGCCAACACAAAATGAGAATAGATTCGAGTCTCGAACGACATAAACCCTGTTTTTCAAATTTAGGATGACGATAGTCTTTTGTACCCTTTTAGGTAGTGCCACTGCGTGTCGAGCAAATCTTTTCCATAAACCCCAGGTTCTATACTGTTGAATCAAGAATGATAAGACGCCAATAAATAACATCAATACAAGTGCCAAGATGAGAGTGTTAGGAAACACTCGTGGTATTTGAAAAAGAGTATTAGAAAGAAATTGCTGACAAAAATAAACAGTCTTTGCTGCAAAGAGAGGAAATATTTTGGCCGTGAGAGCTACAAAAATTCCACCCGTTAGTGTGGACAAAAATAATAGAGTAATAAAACTTTTATTCATTGAGAATTCCCAGTAATTCTTTTCTCTTCTTGGGACTGAGCTTTTGGATTTCTTTTATAAAATACGCGGCTGATGCTTCTCCTAGAGCAGAAACTGTAGATGTAAAAACATGATGAACAGTGTTTGCAATAAATTTATCTCGGGTGACTGTTGTTTCGTAAAGGTAGCTTATGCCATGGAGCTTCCTTGTGAGTATTCCTTTCTCAACTAACCTACCCATAACGGTCATTACTGTCGTGTAGGCTATTTCGCGTTTTTCCTGTAGCTTTTCAGTAACGTCTCTCACAGCTATAGGAGCCTTCTGTTGCCATATAATTTCCATTATTTCTGACTCGAGATCACCTAAAACTCTCATATACTATGCATTGTAGTAAGTGGACCGTAATTGTCAACTACGTCTTGCCTACGCGTGTGGGATGGGGATGTACACGGGGTCGTTTACGGTGATGCAATAATCAGAAAATTCTAAGTACCAAATCCTAAATCCAAAACAAATCTAAATGACCAAAATTCAAAAATACAAACTATTTTGAACGTTTGAGTTTTGGATTTTGATATTGTTTAGGATTTAGAAATTAGGATTTTGGATTTAAATGATGATCGATATGATAAAAAAGGCATATAAAATCCTCGGCATGCACTGCCCCAGCTGTCCGCTCGTCATCGAAAGCGACCTCGAGGATGCCGGAGTGAACGCGTCATGTAATTATGCCCGCGGGACGCTTGACGTGGAGTACGACGAATCCCTTGTATCGGATGAAAAAATTATAGAAGTAGTTAGAGCTTCGGGCTACCAGCTATCCACCAATTCATTGGATTGACAATCTTCTCGCGACCGCTATGAGATTGTCAATGAAGTATGGAAAATATTATTAGAACGCTCCAAAAATATGGTATCGCCTACGGTCTCATGCCCTACAAACGCAATCAGGATGTCATACTGGTGCATTCTTTGGGAAAAACGCACTACGTTATCGCGGTAGCCGACGGGTGGAATCGACCGGAAGCGTTTCCGGAAGATGAACCAGGCAGAGAAGTAGCCCAAATTGTTGCAAATGAGTACCCTAAGATATTCCTTTCATTATCCAGCGCCGATCCACAACAGAGAGCGTTTTCCGCGAGTTAAGACGCTTGATGAGCGCATAGCGAAGACGTATCCCCGGCTTGCCACGTCTGTTGCAGTGTTTGTGTTTCACTTGGACGACAACGATATTATCGTTTCCGTCGGTGATGTGGAGACGTATCTTTGGGATGGCCACAAATGGTACAAGCCAAAAGAAATCAACGACCATTGGTTGGACTCAAAAATCTACGACAGCAACGTTGCCCGATTTTTTGGTGCGAGCGAGCATAAAAGAGATCCCCGTTTTCCCGGAGTTTTTAGCGCGGAGCCTGACGTGCTTTCTTGTCCTTCTTTAGCACCTATTATGATCGCCACCGACGGCATCAAAGACGTTTTATCTTTGAACGATATCAATACTCTTGCGATAAATCCAAAAAAGGCGTCCCCAAAGAAGATTGTTGAAACAATTCTTCACGAAATCGCCCGTCGCGGCAGCCAGCGCGACGACATCTCCCTCCTTGTCCGTTCTTGTAAGCTTTGTGAATTGATCGAAGACCGTTCGGACGAACGGGATGCGGCAGAGTTATCCCGCGAGGATCGCGGTATAGGAATTCCGCTCTCGACCATTGCGAAAAAGAGAAAGGGACAACAAGCGGTTCATGCTATCACGGCATTACAAAAAAATTTCTTGGTAAATTTGAAGGACTGGATTACCGCACACTCATTGAAGATGGACGAGGGCTCTAGACTTTATTTCCCCTTCTTTATATAATAGGAGAGTAAGAAGCACGAACTGCTTCCGTAGGGGGCAGTTTTTTTATTATGGCAGCGCCACAAGTACAAAAAACAGTAAACCGCGATGTACCGCTTGATCGGGTCCGGAACATCGGTATTATTGCCCACATCGACGCGGGCAAAACGACGACGACCGAGCGCATCCTTTTTTATACCGGCAGAAGTTACAAGATCGGGGATATCGATGAAGGGACGACCGTCATGGACTGGATGGACCAGGAGCGGGAGCGCGGCATCACGATCGTATCGGCAGCAACGACTGCGTTCTGGAAAGAATATCGCTTCAATATTATCGATACCCCCGGTCATGTAGATTTTACGGCCGAAGTTGAGCGGAGCCTCCGGGTGCTTGACGGCGGGATTACTGTTTTGGATGCCGAAGAGGGCGTGCAGAGCCAATCAGAAACCGTCTGGCATCAGGCGGATAAGTACAATGTACCGCGGCTTTGCTTTGTGAACAAAATGGATAAAGTAGGAGCAGATTTCCGTGCAACAATTCTTTCGATTGAAGAGCGTCTCGGCGCACGTACGGCAGTTATGGTTGTGCCCATAGGACGGGAGAACGAATTTAAAGGCATCATCGATCTTCTCACAAGGAAAGCTATGGTCTGGGGAAGTGATGAACTTGGGGCCAAATTTGATGTATCAGACACTATTCCTCCCGAACTGAAAGAAGAAGTAGAAAAAAGCCGTCATGCCCTCGTCGAGCGAATTTCTGAGACGGATGACAACCTCATCGAGAAGTTTTTGGGCGGAGTAGAACCCACCGTCGAAGAGCTTAAAGCTGCGCTTCGAAAAGCCGTTATCGCCTACAAACTCGTCCCAATTTATGCGGGATCAAGCCTTCGCAACAAAGGCGTCCAGCCGCTTCTTGACGCAGTTGTTGACTATCTACCCTCTCCTTTAGATTTGCTTCCCGTGGAAGGAATACACCCCAAAACAGGGCAGAAAGAGACGCGCAGACGCGTGAGCTCGGAAGCATTTGCCGGACTGGCCTTCAAAATCCAAATTGATCCGCACGTGGGCAAGCTCACCTATGTCCGTATTTATTCCGGCACACTTGCTTCAGGCTCATACATATATAACCCGGCCAAAGGTGCCAAAGAACGCGTGGGCAGGCTTCTTCTCATGCATGCTAATCAGCGCGAGGAAATAAAGGAAGCGTATGCAGGGGAGATCGTGGCAGTCGTGGGATTTAAAGATACGATCACCGGAGATACGGTCTGTGACATTGAGCATCCTTTAGTCCTTGAGAAAATTTCTTTCCCCGACCCGGTTATTTCTCTGGCCATCGAACCCAAGACCAAAAACGATCAGGAGAAGATGGGTTTTGCCCTCCAGCGCTTAAGCGAAGAAGATCCGACGTTTAAGATTAAATCCAACCTCGAAACCAACCAGACCATCATTTGGGGAATGGGAGAACTGCACCTTGAGATTCTTGTGGACCGGATGAAACGTGAATTTAACGTTGAAGCCAATGTCGGAGATCCGCAGGTCGCTTACAAAGAAACTGTAACCCGCGAGGCCCAAGGCGAGGGGAAATATATCCGTCAGTCCGGAGGTCGCGGGCAATACGGGCATTGTTTTTTGCGTATTGAACCCAAAAACCGCGGAGAGGGGTATGAGTTTGTCGATGATATTAAAGGGGGTGCGATCCCGAAGGAATTTATTGCGCCCATTGCAAAGGGAGTAAAAGAAGCCATGGAAAACGGGGTGCTCGCGGGGTATCCGCTCGTGGACATGACCGTAACCCTGTACGACGGTACGTATCACGATGTAGACAGTTCAGAGATTGCATTTAAGATTGCCGGAAGTATGGCCCTCCAAAATGCGACAAAGCAGGCGGCGCCGACGATACTCGAGCCCATCATGAAAGTCGAGATTACGACTCCCGATGAGTTTATGGGCGACGTGATCGGTGACCTGGGTGCCAAGCGCGCAGAGATCCAGGGGTCGACGAAGCGAGGGGCTGTCACGGTTATTGTAGCGCTCGTGCCGCTATCCGAGCTAGCAGGCTACGCGACGACGCTCCGAAGTATGAGCAAAGGCCGCGCTACCTATTACATGGAGCCAAGCCATTATCAGGAAGTACCCAAAAATATCCAGGAAAAGATCATTGCAAACAGAGTTTAGGGTATGGTACAATAATCGTGGAGCTACAAAAGTAGTTATTGTTTTTATTGTTTTATAAAGGAGGAATTATATGGCAGACCAAGTTAAGTTTAACCGCAACAAGCCGCATCTTAATATCGGGACCATTGGTCACGTTGATCATGGCAAGACGACCTTAACATCAGCTATTACTCATGTACTCGCTAAGAAAGGCCTTGCCAAAGCGCTCAAATACGAAGAAATCGATAACGCCCCGGAGGAAAAAGCCCGAGGCGTTACTATTAATATTCATCACTCCGAGTACGAAACCGTCAAGCGTCACTATGCCCACATCGACGCGCCCGGACACGCGGACTACATCAAAAACATGATTACTGGCGCCGCCCAGATGGACGGAGCCATTCTTGTGGTGTCTGCTCCCGACGGTCCGATGCCGCAGACACGCGAGCATATTCTGCTTGCAGCTCAGGTCAACGTACCGGCCATCGTCGTATTTATGAACAAGTGCGACATGGTGGCGGATAAAGAGCTTCTCGACCTCGTCGAGATGGAGGTCCGCGAGCTTCTCACTAAGTACAAGTTTCCGGGAGACAAAGTTCCGGTCATCCGGGGAAGCGCTCTTAAAGCACTTCAGGGAGACCCGGAAGCGGAGAAAGCAATCCAGGAGCTCATGGATACGGTCGATTCCTATGTGCCGGATCCGGTGCGGGACTTGGATAAACCCTTCCTCATGCCTATTGAGGATGTCTTCTCGATTAAAGGACGGGGCACCGTCGTCACCGGACGTGTGGAGCGCGGGCGCGTCAAAGTCAATGAAACGCTTGAGATTGTCGGTATCAAACCCACGCAGACTACGGTTGTTACCGGAGTCGAGATGTTTCGCAAACTCCTGGACGAGGGATTGGCTGGGGACAACATCGGGGTACTTCTCCGGGGTATTGAAAAGGATCAGGTAGAGCGCGGACAAGTGCTCACGGCTCCGGGCAAGGTCAAGCCGCATACCGAGTTTGA
>Ga0209211_10003272_pt1 | contig 26685 bp, 22 predicted proteins | sample RifGroA2_FD_183992 | JGI IMG/M metagenome (GOLD analysis project Ga0209211, IMG submission 183992) | Groundwater microbial communities from Rifle, Colorado, USA - Groundwater A2 (SPAdes) (version 2) | ecosystem: Environmental > Aquatic > Deep subsurface > Groundwater | place: Rifle, Colorado...
ATGTGCTGGCCGACGAGGAAATCCGCAATGGCGTCAAGGAATACGCCAACTGGCCGACCATTCCGCAGCTCTACATCAAGGGCGAATTCGTCGGCGGCTGCGACATCATGAAAGAGATGTACCAGACGGGTGAGCTGCAGCAATTGGTGGAAGGCATTGCCAAAGTCTGAGCCCCGGCTCTCGCCAAAGACAAAGCCCGCCGTCTGGCGGGCTTTGTCTTTCAGGCCTTGCGGCTGATCCGGCCGAGAATAGCTTCTGGAATGTTTTTCAGGGGCAAGACCTTGTCGACCGCGCCGAGTTTGACTGCCTCCTTTGGCATGCCATAAACGACGCAACTGTCTTCATCCTGGCCGATCGTCCAGGCCCCGGCGTCGTGCATTTCCTTGAGCCCCTTGGCGCCGTCGTCTCCCATCCCGGTCATGATGATGCCGACCGCGTTCCTGCCCGCAAAACGAGCCGCTGAGCGGAATAGGACATCGACCGACGGGCAGTGCCGGCTGACTGGAGGGCCGTCGACGACATCGACCACATACTGCGCGCCGCTGCGCTTGAGCAGCATGTGCTTGCCGCCCGGTGCAATCAGGGCGCGCCCGGCCATTACGCGGTCGCCGTGTACGGCTTCCTTGACTTCGATCTGGCACAGGCCGTTCAGGCGCTGGGCGAAGGCGGCCGTGAATTTTTCCGGCATGTGCTGGACGACGACGATGCCGGGACAGACCCGGGGCAGGGCGGTCAATACCACTTCCAGGGCCTGCGTGCCACCGGTCGAGGTGCCGATCGCGACGATGCTCTCGGTGGTCTGCGCCATGGCCTGATTCTGGCCGCCGGCGGCCAGAATCACATCGGCCGACAGTTTCGGGACGTTTGCCACTAGTGGTGTCAGCGGCCGGGCCGGGCCGATGCGTTTGAGATTCGCCTTGGAAGCCGCCTTGATGGCATGGATCAGTTCGCTGGCGCTTTCGATCAGAAACTGGCGCAGCGCCGTCTTCGGCTTGGTGACGATGGTGAAGGCGCCGGCGGCGAGGACCTGCATGGCCGTCTCCGAACCGCGCTCGGTCAGCGTTGAGCAGATGACGACCGGGGTCGGGCGGGTCGCCATGATTTTCTTCAGGAAGGTCACGCCGTCCATACGCGGCATTTCGACATCGAGCACGATGACGTCCGGCCAGGCCTTCTGCATTCTCTCGAGAGCGAAAATCGGGTCCGGCGCGGTGGCGATGACTTCGATCCCGGCGTCTTCAGCTAGGCTGGCCGAGAGCACCTGTCGGACAACGGCCGAATCGTCGACGATCATTACCTTGATGGTGGACATGCTTTGTTTCCTGTAAGTTAAGGTTGTTCTGTGACGATGCGCGCATGCCGGAGATGGACGTGGCCGCTCCAGACATCGAACAGCAGGTGGCGGTGGCCGTAGCCTTCGACATGCGATGCGATGCAGGTCAGGCAATGACTTTCGAGCAGGGCGAGGGCGGCTTCGACATTCTTCTGGCCGATATGGCACGCGTTGCGCCGGGTCAGTTCGGGAAACATGTTGCCGCCGCCGAAAATACGCAGGCGAAAGGCGCCCGGGCTCAGTCCGCTGGCCTTGATTTCGCCGAGCATCATCTGCATCGCCTCGTCGGCATAGCGCCCGTCCGGACCATTGCTGCTACGACAGCCGCGGCTTGGCAACATGAAGTGGCACATGCCGCCGACCAGATCCTGCGGATGCCAGAAGACCAGCGAGACGCAGGAGCCGAGTACGGTGCGCAGGCGCGTGTAGCGATCGCCGAAGTAAATCTCGCCGGGCTGCAGGAAGATTTCGACTACACCGTCAGGCTTACGCATCGGGCTTGCGGTAGATCGAGGGACGCACCGGCTTCAGCGCGTCGGAGACGCCATTCAGGTTTTCCGAATGGCTGATCATGAAATGGCCGCCCGGCCGCAGCAGCGGCAGGATGCGCTCGATGACCCGACGCTTGGTGTCGATATCGAAATAGATCATCACGTTGCGCAGGAAGATGACATCGAAGGTGCCCAGTTTGGGCAGCGCGTTGTTGAGATTGATCTGGCGGAAACTGACCCGCTCGCGCAGTGCCGGACTGACCAGCACGCTGCCCTCATGCTGGCCGACGCCTTTCAGGCAGTGCTTGTGCAACAGATGACGTGGAATGCCCGAGCAGTCGGCCTGCGGATAGAGACCGCCGGCTGCTTCCTGCAGGACCCGCGTACTGAGATCGGAAGCGACGATTTCCCAGGGCCGCTGGCCGAGCACTTCGGCCAGCACCATGGCGATCGTGTAAGGCTCCTCGCCGCTCGAGCAGGCGCCGCTCCAGACGCGGAACGGGCCGCGCCCAATGGCGCCGGGCAGGATCTGGTTGCGCAGGAAATCGAAATGCTTCGGTTCGCGGAAAAAATAGGTTTCGTTGGTGGTCAGCAGGTCGATGGTTACCTGCAACTCCTGGCTGTCGCGCTGCACCCTGCGGAAATACTCGATGTAGCTGGAGATCCCGAGCTGGCGCAGTCGCTTCGACAAACGTCCGGCAACCAGAGGCTTCTTGGCATCGCTCAGGCTGATGCCGGCCTGCTCGTAGATCAGTTTGCGAAACAGATTGAACTCGCTGTCGCCGAGTCCCAAGCCGCTGTTGACCGGAGCTTTGTTGATAGCCAGTGCCATGTTCATGCTCAGGGTCAGGCCGCCAGTGCCGCCGGCTCTTGGCGTCCGGGCAGCGCAGAGAGGGTGGACAGTTCGTCGACCGAGAGCACCCGACCCATGTCGAGCAGAATCACGAAATGTCCGGCGATCTTGCCCATGCCGGAAATGAAGTCGGCCCGGATGCGGGCGCCGAAAGCCGGTGGCGGTTCGATTTCGGAAGGCGGGATTTCGAGCACTTCGCTGACTGTATCGACGACAATGCCGATCACCTGGTGTTCGTCTTCGGCCCCGAGTTCGATGATGACGATGCAGGTGCGCCGCGTCACTTCGGTGGCCGGCGCGCCGAAGCGCGCCTTCAGATCGATGACCGGGACGACCGCGCCGCGCAGGTTGATGACACCGCGAATGCTCAGCGGCATCATCGGCACGGCGGTGATCTGGCCGTATTCGATGATTTCTTTGACGCTCAGCGTCTCGACCGCAAACATTTCGCCGCCCAGCGTGAAGGTCAGGTACTGGCGTGGCTCGGCCGTTGCGGCCGGAACTGGGGTGGTAACAAGCGCATTCATGGTTTAGCCCTCGAACTGAACGAATTCGGCATGCTGGAAAGTTGGGGTCTTCGCTTTCGCCGGTGCCGCGGCACGCGGGCTGTGGGCGGCCGACTGGCGGCGCTGACCGTTATCGACCCGGAAGAAGGCCATGAGTTGCGACAGGCTTTCGGCTTGCGAGCTCATCTCCTCGGCGGTGGCAGCCAGCTCTTCCGAAGAGGATGCATTCTGCTGCGTGGTCTGGCTCAGTTGCGTCATGGCCGCATTGATCTGGCCGACGCCGGCATTCTGCTCTTCGGACGCCGAGGCGATTTCTTGGACCAAGTCGGAAGTCTTGGTGATGCTCGGAACGATTTCGTTGAGCAAGGCACCGGCGCGCTCGGCCAAGGCGACGCTGTTCTTAGCTGTTTCGCTGATTTCCTGGGCGGCAATCTGGCTGCGTTCAGCCAGCTTGCGCACTTCGGCGGCAACCACGGCAAAGCCCTTGCCATGCTCGCCGGCCCGGGCTGCTTCGATAGCGGCGTTCAGGGCGAGGAGATTGGTCTGATAGGCGATGTCGTCGACGATGCCGATCTTGTCGGCAATGCTCTTCATCGCCGCCGTTGTGGCACGCACGGCTTCGCCACCTTCGGTGGCTTCCTTGGCGGCCTTGCTGGCCATGCCGTCGGTGAGTTTGGCGTTATCGCTGTTCTGGGTCACCGAGGCCGCCATTTGTTCCATAGAAGCCGAGGTTTCCTCAACCGATGCCGCCTGTTCCGAGGACGACTGCGACAGGCTTTGTGCCGTTGCGGAGACTTCTTCCGAGGCGCTGGACAGGGATTCGGCGGTGCCGCGCACTTCGGTGATGGTCGAGGCCAGGCGCTCGACCATGCCGCGCAGGCTGAACAACATGCTGTCGCTATCGCCCGGCTTTGTGTCGACGCGCACCGTCATGTCGCCCCCGGCCATGGCCTTGATGATTTCGGCGGCATAAGCCGGCTCGCCACCCAATTGCCGCATCAGGCTGCGCGTGATGAAAAAGCCGACCAGACTGACGGCAACCAGTGTGCTCAGACCGGTGATAAGGGCGATCCAGCGGGCACTCGATTCGGTGCTTGATGCCTCGTCAGATGATTTTTTGGCGAGTTCGGCGTTGTATTGGCGGTGATCTTCGAAGGCGTCCCACAGCCGGCTCATGATCGTCTGGTTTGCCATGATCAGATCGCGTGCTTCTTCCAACTTGTTGACGCGGGAGAGCACATAGACCTTTTCGCGCAATTGATCAAAATCGTTCAGCGCAGTGTGATCGGCAGCCAGCAATGCCTTGTCCTTCTCGTCGGCAATTAGCGGCTCGTAGGCTTTCAGTGCTTCGTCGATTTTCTTGCGATTGGCGGTAATGCGTTCCTCCAGTGTGGTCATCGTCTTTTCGTCGGAGGCGGCGATGTGCTGCCAGACTTGAGTCCGCATGCTGGCCATCGGCGAGAAGGCTTGGTCAAGGAGCAGAATGCTCGGCACGACATTGACATTGCTGAAATTGGCGGCGTTATAGACCCGGTTCATCTGGCTCAGGCCGAGAACGGCAAGGAGGGTGATGCCAAATGCTGCAGACAGCACGAGGGAAAGCATTTTTTTGGTGACGGTCATGATTGGCTCTCAGGAAAAATCGTCTGTCGCGCCAGCAAGGGCTGGCGAACGGAGGATGCTGAAAATGGTTGGGGTAAGGTTGTGTGCTTCAGCCTTCGAAGCTGATGAAGCCGGGTGCGGCCTGGTTGCGGGCGCTGTGGCCGGGCCGCTTGGCGCGACTGGCCTGGCGCGGTTTTTCGTGCGGTGCTTCCGCGCTGTCGACAACCTGGAAAAACTGCATCAGTTGCTGTAGCTGCTCGGCCTGGCCGCTCATTTCTTCCGAGGTGGCGGCCAGTTGTTCCGAGGCCGAGGCGTTCTGCTGCGTTGCTTCGCTCAACTGGACGATGGCGCCGTTGATCTGCGAGGCCCCGGTGGTCTGCTCCTCGGATGCAGAGGCAATTTCCTGAACCAGGTCCGAGGTCTTGGCGATGCTCGGAACGATTTCGTTGAGCAGCGCACCGGCCCGTTCCGCCAGATGGACGCTGTTCCTGGCGGTTTCACTGATCTCCTGGGCAGCAACTTGGCTGCGCTCGGCCAGTTTGCGGACTTCTGCGGCAACCACGGCGAAACCCTTGCCGTGCTCGCCGGCGCGGGCCGCTTCAATGGCGGCATTGAGCGCCAGCAGGTTGGTCTGATAGGCGATGTCGTCGATGATGCCGATCTTGTCGGCAATGCTCTTCATCGCGGCCACCGTGCTCCTGACCGCCTCGCCGCCTTCGCCGGCCTCCTTCGAGGCCTTGCTGGCCATGCCGTCGGTGAGTTTGGCGTTGTCGCTGTTCTGGCTGATCGACGACGTCATTTCTTCCATCGCGGCGGAGGTTTCCTCCACGCTGGCCGCCTGTTCGCTGGCCGATTGGGACAGGCTCTGGGCGGTAGCGCTGACCTCTTCGGCCGAGCCGCTCAGCGAATTGGCGGCATTGCGTACTTCGCCGATGATTTCGGCCAGCTTCTGCTGGGTTTGATTCACCGAGTTCTTCAGTTCGAGCAGGCTGCCCTGGTAGTTGCCGGCGATGCTGCGGCTCAGGTCGCCGCCTTCCATCGCCTGCATGACGCCCATTGCTTCGTTGAGCGGTTGTACGATGGCGTCGAGTGTGCCGTTGATGCCATCGATGATGCGGAAGAAATCGCCGCGATGGCGTCCGGCTTCGGCGCGTACGTCGAGTTGGCCAGCGCGGGCAGCCTGGGCCAGCATTTGGGTGTCGGCGACCAGCGCCTTGATATTGGCGCGAACCTGCTCGACGGTGTCGTTGATGAAAGCCTTCTTGCCCGGGAACTGTTCGAGCGGCGCATCGCAATTGCCTTCGCCGAACTCCCTGATGCAGGCCATCGCCTTTTTCTTGACGCTGATGTGGCCGGCGACCATGTCATTGACGCCCTGCGCCATGACCTGGAAGTCGCCCTTGAATTTGCCGGTATCGATATGGGCGTCGATGTCGCCTTTGTCGTGCTCGGCGCTCATATGGCGCATGTCGGCGATGAAGGTCTGCAGGTTGCGCCGCATCTGCTCGATGGTGTCGTTGATGAAGGCCTTCTTGCCCGGGAACTGTTCGAGCTGCGCCGCGAAATTGCCTTCACCGAACTCCTTGATGCAGGCCATGGCTTTTTTCTTGACGGCGATATGGCCGCCGACCATGGCATTGACTCCCTGCGCCATGACCTGGAATTCGCCCTTGAACTTGCCGGTATCGATCTGGACATCGATGTCGCCCTTGTCGTGCTCGGTGCTCATGTGGCGCATGTCGGCGATGAAGACCTGCAGGTTGTTGCTCATCTCACGGATGGCTGCCATCAGGCTACTGGTATCGCCGGCTTTGAGCTCGATTTGCGTACTCAGGTCACCGGCGGCGACTCGACGGGCGATGGCCGCCGCCTGATCGGGTTCGCCTCCGAGTTGGCGCAGCAGATTGCGGGTGATCAGCAGGCCGATGATCGTCAGTGCGCCTACGGTCAGGGCCAAGATGCCGGAGAGCATGACGATTGCCGACTGTTCCACGGTGACGGCGGATTCCGCTCCCGTCCTGGCCAGCTCGGCGTTGTATTGCATATGTTCGTCGAAGGCGGCATTGATCTTGTGGGAAAGAGCGGCCGTCAAATTGAGTTGGGCTTTTGCCTCGTCGACTTTGCCGCTTTCCCGAAGAACCATGAATTTCGCCAGAGCTGCTTCATATTCGGCGAGTGCGGCACGGTCGGCAGCAAGCAGCGCGCGGTCCTTTTCGTCTGAAACCAGGCTTTCGTATTTTTTCAGAGCGGTAAACAACAATTCACGATTGTTATTGCCCTTATCCTGTTCCTGGCTGCGTTCGACGTCGTTTTCGGCCTGGCGTTGGCGATAGATCCGGACGCGCCAGCGGCCGAATTGTTCGACCGCCTGGCTCAGCGTCAGGATGCTTGGGACGCTGTTCAGATTGGCGTAGTTGGCCGCCGTGAACACCCGCTTGGTCTGAAACATGGCAACACCAGCCAGAAGCAGGGCGCCGAGGATGCCGGATAAAACCAGCAGAATCATTTTCTTGCTGACGCTCATGGTACTTACTCCTTGATGGCGGTGCATGGTTCCTGAGCCGTGGCCGGAACAAATTGGTTTGCTGTGGTGGTCTGTTTGATCAGGCCGGGAATGTCTAGGATCAGGGCGACTTCGCCGCTGCCCAGGATGGTCGAACCGCCGATGCCGCGGATCTGGCTGAAGACTTTGCCGAGCGGTTTGATGACGGTCTGGAACTCGCCCATCAGGCGATCGACGACGAGGCCGGCGCGTTGTCCGGCATACTGGACGACGACGACGTTCTCGCGCGTCGGGGCGGGGGCGGCGACTTCGAATTGCTCGCGCAGCCGGACGAAAGGCAGGACACCGCCGCGCAGGTTGAGATAGTCCGGTGCCTTCTGCTGGCTGGCTGGTGGCGGCAGTTCGATGCACTCGACCACCATGTCAAGCGGCAGCACGTAGGATGCCGCACCGACGCCGACCATGAAGCCGTCGATGATGGCCAGGGTGAGCGGCAGGCGGATGCGCACCGTGGTGCTGATACCTTCGACGCTTTCGATGTCTACGCTGCCGCGTAGGGCCTGGATGTTGCGCTTGACGACATCCATGCCGACGCCGCGCCCGGACAGCTTGCTGACCTGTTCGGCAGTGGAAAAGCCGGGTTCGAATACCAGGTTGAAGATCTCCTTGTCGGACAGGATCTGGTTTTCGCCGACCAGGCCGCGCTCGATAGCCTTCTGCAGGATGCGGTCCTTCTTCAGGCCGCCACCGTCGTCGCTGACTTCGATGACGATGCTGCCGGATTCGTGGAAAGCATTGAGGCGCAGTTGACCCTTGGCCGGCTTACCGCGCGCCAGGCGCACCTCGGCCGCTTCGATGCCGTGATCCATCGAGTTGCGGACAATGTGGGTCAGCGGATCGCCGATCTTTTCGACGACGGTCTTGTCGAGTTCGGTATCGCCGCCGCGGATGTCGAGTTCGATGTCCTTGCCAATTTCCTTGGCGACATCGCGCACGACGCGCCGGAAGCGGTTGAAGGTAGCGCCGATCTGTACCATGCGCAGGGTCAGTGCCGAGTCGCGGACATCCTCGACCAGGCGCGAAACCAGCATGGTCGCTTCGCTGAGTTCGGGCGCCTTGAACCTGCGGGCAACCATGCTGGCGCCTGCACCGGCAATGATCAGTTCGCCGACCAGATCAATCAGTTGATCGAGCTTGGCGGCATCAACCCGGATCAGACTGGTTTCGGTGCTCCGGTTCTCCTTGCCCTGCGGATCGGCAGTTTCGCTGGCCGCTTCGGGCTGGCTGATCACGACTCCATCTTCCGGTGCATCGAGGCGGATGATTTCATCGGCGTTCAGACTACCCAGCGCCAGCAGAATTTCACGCATGTCCGGGTCTTTCCTCAGGGCGTCGATCATCTCGCGATAATCGCCCAGCGGCGCGTGCGGTGCGATCAAGTGGACCAGGCAGTCGTCCCGGATGAAGTCGAAGGCGCCATCGATTTCGGCCGGCGAACTCGGGCTGGCTAGCGCCAGTTCGAACCCGAGGTAGCAGGCTTCCGGATCGATTTCGGCAAGCATCGGCACGGCATCGGTAATGGCGCGAATGGCGGTGATTTCTCCTAGCGTTGCCAGATAACGCAGGATGGATACCGGGTCCATGCCCTGGCGCAGCACATCTGGTCCGAAGCGCAAGGAAACATGCCAGTTGGCGCTGGCGACACCCGATGCGTCGGCCTTGGGCTCGCTTCCTGTTTTTTCTGCCGTGGAAGCTGCTACGGTCGTCGCACCGAGGTAGGTCTCCAGACTGGCGACCAGCGCCTGGCCGGCGGCATTGACGGTCAAGTCAGGGATTTTGTGGGCAGCCAGCAGTTCGATCAACTGGCCCATGTAGTCGCCGGCCTTGAGCAGCAGGGCGCCGAGTGCCTCATCGAGTTTGATCTCGTTGTTGCGGACGCGATCAAGCACGCTTTCGGCGACGTGGGTGAAGGCGACGATATGGTCGAGCCCGAACAGGCCGGCGCTGCCCTTGATGGTGTGGGCGGCGCGGAAGATGGCATTGATCGTTTCCGGATCGTTCGGCCGGCTTTCCATGTCGAGCAGGGCTTCTTCCATCTGCTGCAGCAATTCGCGGCTTTCGACAATGAAGGTCTGCAGGGCGTCGTCGAGGTCCATGCTCATGGTTGTTCCTCTTGGCCGAGACTTTGCGTGTTCACGTTCAGGGACTGCATCAGCTGGGCAAAGTCGAACAGGGCACGGACGACTGAGCTGCACTGGCCGAACTGCAATTGACGCCCCTCGCCGGCCGCCTGGCGTTGCATGGCCAGCAGGAGTTGCAATCCGGCACTGTCGATTTCGCTAACCTCGGCCAGCTCGACCTGGATGTCGTCGTTGCCGGCCATTTCATTGACCAGGCGATCCCGCCATTCGCAGGCGGTGTATATGGTCAACTCGCCGTTGATGACGATTTGACGGCTGTTTTGGACAGATTCGTTCATGTTGTTATCTCCTTCGGGCAAGGGGATCAGGGCAGGATCAGCTTGCCGACTGCGGCAAGCATCTGGGCCGGCTGGAAGGGCTTGACCACCCAGGCTTTCGCCCCTGCGGCCTGGCCGGCCTGTTTCTTGTTGTCGCCCGCTTCGGTGGTAAGCATGATCACCGGCGTGAATTTGTAGGCCGGCAATTGCTTGCTTTCCTTGACGAAGGTGATGCCGTCCATGTTCGGCATGTTTACGTCGCTGATGATCAGGTGGATCTTGCGGCCGTCCAGTTTCTTCAGTCCGTCGACGCCGTCGCAGGCTTCGATGACGTCGTAACCGGCGCCCTTGAGGGAAATGCTGACGACTTGCCGCAGCGAGGCAGAGTCATCGACGATCAGGATGGTTTTTGCCATGGGATTTCTCCGTATTTCAGAAAAAGGTGATCTCGTCGGCAGCGGCGGTGCCGGGTTTGGCGCCGCCGTGCTGGAGTTGGTGCTGTTCGGGGGTGGTGAATTTTTCTGCCATCTCGGCCAGCCAGGCGGCACTGTCGATTTCGCCGGCAGGTCGGCCAGCGGCGGCAGCGTGTGCCGCGTCATGTACGCGCTCTTCGAGGCGGCGTAGATCGTTGCGGACATGGTCGAGCACCTGCCCCACGCGGTCCTGGAATTGCAGGGCGACTAGGACTTCGCCGATTTCCTGGCCTATATGCTCACCCTCGCGGGTCAGCGTATTCGAGTTTTCGACGAGGACATCGGCCGCATCGCGAAAGCGCGCCACGACATCGCCGATATGCCGGCCGGAGTTGCTCAGCAGCCTGAGTTCCTGCTCGGCGTACTGCTGCGAGGTTTCCAATGTGCTACTGATACTGCGATTGACGACGGCAACCGTCTCGGCGATCTTGCGACCGGTGTCGCCGGATAGCGATGACAGCTTGCGTACTTCGTCGGCCACGACAGCAAAGCCGCGTCCGGTCTCGCCGGCCCGGGCCGCTTCGATGGCGGCGTTGAGGGCCAGAAGGTTGGTCTGTTTGGCGATTTCGCCGACGTCGCGCGCCATCGATTCCAGTTGACTGGTCATGCCGGACAACTCGCGTACCTGTTGCAGCAGCACGTCCTTGTTGGCCAGCGTGCCCTGCAGATCGGTGATGATGCCGTTGAGTTCGGCTTCGCTGGCAGCCAGCAGGCTGACCATGTCGACGCCGTCGTCCGAGCGCACCGTGCTGACCGCGCTCTGGATGCGCCCTGAAAGATCGGCAAAGCGGTTGCTTAGAGCGGTGATCGATTTCTCGGTCTGGGTATGCACGATATCGATCTGGCTTGCCCATAGCGGCAGTACCTGCGTGCACAACTGGTCGAGGCCCTGCAGGCGCTCGGCGGTGGCGGAGTCAAGCGCTTGCCGCGTTGCAGTCTCGCTCTGGTCTAGCCAATCGCGCTGAGCCGATTTTTCGGCACGACGCAGCCAGAACATGCCGATTGCCGCTCCGAGCAGGATCGCGCCAACGCTCAACAGCATGCTGCCGGAGAAGCCTTGGCCCAGCACACTGCTCAGGCAGCCGGCCAGCGTCGGCAAGGTCAGGGAAATTGTCATCGCTGTGGTCAGTGATGGCAGCGTTTGCTCGCTCATGCTTTTCTCCGATGGTTTTGGCGCCCCTGGATAAAAGCGCGGACCAAACGTTGAAGTTCGTCCTGGGCGGGTGGTTTGCCGAGCAGGATGAATTCGGCCGGCAGTTTCCGGTGCAGCTCGGCCATTGCGGCGTGATCGGGCGCAAGGGCAATGAGCAGGGTGCCGGCGAGATGGGAGGTGCTGGATTCGCGGTCGTGCTGCTGCAGGCTCCCGGCATCGAGGGTGTCAAGATTGGCGACCAGGACGTCCGGCGTTTTCTCGCCTAGGCTGAGCAGGCTTTCGAAGGCCGTTGCCGAAAGCTGGATCTTGCTGTTCGGGAAGGAGGCGAGTAGTGCCTCGCCGAGATCTTCGCGCACGCTTTGCCCGGTTTCGATGATCAGGATGGAAAGAGCCTCTTCACTTCCCTGGTTGGCAGCCATTTTCTGCTGCTCGACGATCAGGGCGAGCGAACTGCGCAGGATGCGGCGGTGCCCGCCCGGAGTTTTCCAAGCTTGTAGCAGGCCGTTCTCGACCCAGAGTTGGGCCGCGCGCACGCTGATGCCGAGGACCTTGGCGGCTTCGCTGGTGGAGCAGGTGGCAGGGATGGCGGGCTTGGTTTTCATGGCTTTGATTGTTGGTTTTGATCATATTACCATATTTATTGTTTTTGACAATAGGTTATCGTTTTTGCAGTTATTGATATTTTATAGGTAGCCGTAAACGCAGAAAGCGCCTTGCAAGAAGGCGCTTTCGCGGTGGAAGAATTTTTCTGGAAAGTGCTCAGGGCACCCGGATGATTGCCGATCGGGTCATGATCGTTCCGGATGAAGGTCGCCGCCGCCTTGCCGGAAAGGCGGCGTTGTGGCGCGTTCCGGTGGTTTGTTTGCGTTGCGCCATAAACGCAAAGCCCGCCGATTGGCGGGCTTTGCGACTGTTTGTGGGCTGCCGGAGGGCTGCCCGGTGATCAGACCTCGGCGACCTGGAACTCGATGGCGGCACCATCCATGACGATTTCCTTGACCGCACAGTGGGCGATGGTCTCGAGAATTTTCGTCTTTTGATCAGCGGTGAAGTGTTCGGGAAAGTGCACATCGCTGCGGAATCTGGCCAGCGACAGCGGACCGCCGGGGCCGGAGAATGGCTTGCAGTCGATCTCGATGCCGGCAGCCGGAATGCCGAGTTCCTTGCAGGCCTTCTTTGCATACACTGCAGCGCAGGCGGCGAGTGAGGCGTAAAAGGCTTCCAGAGGGTTCATCAGGGAGCCGTTTACAGAATAGTTGGCCTCGTGTTTGGCGCTGTTGACCTTGATGAGCGGGGTGTTGTCGACAACTGTTTTGTACATGCTGTTTTCCTTGAGTACGAATATTAGTTTTTTCTGATTATACGTAAGGATAAATGGCCTGTCCTCTTCCGGCCGGTATTCAAGCTTGATTTTCGTTCTTGTGCGTTGCACCAAAAGTGAGTTTGTGCCTTCTCTTTTTGCACCATATCAGAACCTGAAAACGATCATTCTGTCGTTAATTTTCGGCAACTTGCTGATTTGAAAATGGGTTTTTGCGGCGCACCATCCGGCACGATTTTCGCTATTTCTTGGGATCCGTTCTCCACGGGGAAGAGCGATCGACAAGGAGAAATCGACAGGATGACCAAGCAGATGGAAACCGCCCAACTTCTCGCCCGCTTCAAGTTGCAGGTGAAGCGCGCACTCGGCCAATCAGTCGACCTGGAGAGACTGACGCGTGAGCCGAGCTATGCCCGGCAGCGTCTTTCGGAAATAGAGGAGGCCGCTGAAGAAGAGGAGTTGCTGGTTATGGTCTTGCGCATGCGCGACCTGCTGCTGCCCTTCACACCCGAGGTCGCCGAGGTGGTGCCGGTCGCTGAAGTCGTGCCGGCTCCGCCGGAAGAGGGGAACAAAACTTCGGAAATACGCAGTTACCTGATGGGCGCTCGCGCCTGGAGATAATCCCGGCGCTTGGCCACAAAGAAAACAGGCAACCGAAGTTGCCTGTGAAGTTGGATTTTTTTTCTGCTTAAAGGCGGCCGCGGGCCCGGCCGATGGCAGCCTTGACCTGTTCCGGCGCGGTGCCGCCGATGTGATTGCGGCTGGCCAGCGAGCCTTCCACGGTCAACACGGAAAACACGTCATTTTCCACTTGCGGGCAGAAGGCTTTCAGTTCGTCGAGCGTCAGTTGCGGCAGGTCGACGCCCTTCTGCTCGGCGGCCTTGACGGCGTGGCCGACAGCTTCGTGCGCGTCGCGGAAGGGCAGGCCTTTCTTGACCAGATAGTCGGCGAGGTCGGTGGCGGTGGCGAAACCCTGGGTCAGCGCGGCCTTCATGTTGTCGGCGCGCACTGTGATGCCACCGGCCATGTCGGCAAAGATGCGCAGCGTGTCGGTGACCGTGTCGACGGCGTCGAACAGCGGCTCCTTGTCTTCCTGATTGTCCTTGTTGTAGGCCAGCGGCTGCGATTTCATCAGGGTCAGCAGGCTCATCAGCTGGCCATAGACGCGGCCGGTCTTGCCGCGCGCCAGTTCCGGCACGTCCGGGTTCTTTTTCTGCGGCATGATCGACGAGCCGGTGCAGAAGCGGTCGGCAATCTGGATGAAGCCGACACGCGGGCTCATCCACATCACCAGCTCTTCCGACAGGCGGCTGATGTGCATCATGAGCAGGGCGCAGGCGGCGGTGAATTCGATGGCGAAGTCGCGGTCCGACACGGCATCCAGCGAGTTTTCGCAGACGCCTTCGAAGCCGAGTTGTTCGGCGACAAAGGCGCGGTCGATCGGATAGGTCGTCCCAGCCAGGGCGGCGGCGCCGAGCGGCAGGCGATTGGTCCGTTTGCGGGCATCGGCGAAGCGCTCGGCATCGCGGCCGAACATTTCGAAATAGGCCAGCACGTGGTGGCCGAAAGTCACCGGCTGGGCAACCTGCAGGTGGGTGAAACCGGGCATCGGCGTCGCCGCCTCCTTCTCGGCCAGATCGACCAGGGCCGAACGGAAGGCCGTGATCAGGACCAGAATGTCATCAATCGAATCGCGCAGGTAGAGGCGGATATCGGTAGCCACCTGGTCGTTGCGCGAACGGCCGGTGTGCAGGCGTTTGCCGGCATCGCCGACGATTGCGGTCAGGCGCTTTTCGATGTTGAGGTGCACGTCTTCCAGGTCGAGCGACCATTCAAACTTGCCGGACTCGATTTCTTCAGTAACGACCGCCATGCCACGTTCGATGTCGGCCAGGTCGGCGGCAGCGATGATGCCCTGTTTGGCCAGCATCCGGGCGTGGGCCAGCGAGCCTCGGATGTCCTGACGCCACATGCGCTGGTCGAAATCGACCGAGGCGGTATAGCGTTTGACGAGATCGGAAACTGGCTCGGAGAAGCGTCCGGCCCAAGTGTATTGATTGGCGTTGGAAGTCATGACTCTGGTCTAGAATGGGGCAAATCGGCGACGAATTTGGAACAAACCCGCACAAAGATGACAAGTATACGGCACTTTCCCGCGACTCACCCCTTGCCTGACTGGCGCAATTTCGGCGTCATGCTACGCGTATTGCTCGGCATCAATGTGCTGGCCGCCCTCGCTGCGCTGCTGCAGGCACCGGATATGGCCGGCTGGGCAGCGCACTATCTTGAACTGGCGGCCGTCGTCGAGCCGCAGTTGCTGGTCGGTCTCGGCTTGCTGTCGTTGTTGCGCGATGTCCTGTGGCGCCTGCCGCTGCGCCTCGGGCAAGCATGCGTGCTCGGTTTGGCCGGCGGGATCGCGGCGGCCCTGTTTTTCTATGTGGCCTCGCTCGGTCTGGCCGATGGCGGCAGCCTGTGGCGCTCCATTCTATTGGCGATGGCTGCCGCCGCTTTGTTGCTCATGTATTTTGATCTGCGTGCTCGGGCCATTACCCCGGTGCTCAGCGAAGCGAGGCTGGCGGCGCTCAACGCGCGCATTCGCCCGCATTTCCTGTTCAACTCGCTGAACGCCGTGCTGTCATTGATCCGTGCCCGGCCACAACAGGCCGAAGAGGCGCTCGAGGCGCTGTCCGATCTCTTTCGCGCCGCCATGCGCGATCCGGGAGAGTTGGTCAGCCTGGCCGACGAAATCGCGCTGGGCAAACAGTATCTCGAACTCGAAACGCTCCGGCTCGGCGAACGTCTTACGGTCGACTGGAAAATCGGCGCAATTCCGCTGGACCTGCCGATTCCGCCGCTGATGCTGCAGCCGCTGCTCGAAAACGCGGTCTATCACGGCATCGAGCCGGCGCCGGAAGGCGGTACGGTGCACATTGCCATCGATCAGCGCGCTCAGGAGCTGCGCATCTCCGTCGCCAATCCGACCGTCGGTCAGACCCAGCATGCCGCTGGCAACCAGATTGCGGTGGCCAATATCCGCGAACGGCTGGCCTTGTATTACGATCTCGAAGCCCGTCTGGAAATCGAGACGGACGATCACTCCTATGAGGTTCGCATCATCCTGCCATGCCAACGCCGCCAGCCGCTGCCGCCCCGCTGAAGGTCCTGATCGTCGATGACGAGCCGCTGGCGCGCGACCGCCTGCGCGCCCTGCTCTCCGATATTGCCGGGCAATTGCCGAGCGAAGTGGTCGGCGAAGCAGGAAACGGCCTGGCCGCGCTCGATGTCTTGCGGCAAAACCCTGTCGACGTGGTGCTCGCCGACATCCGCATGCCGGGCATGGATGGCATCGAACTGGCAACCCACCTCGGTCGCCTGGAAAAACCGCCGGCCGTCATCTTCACCACTGCCTACGACAATTACGCGGTGCAGGCCTTCGATCTCAATGCTGTCGACTATCTGCTCAAACCCGTGCGCACTCAGCGCCTGCTTGCCGCCCTGCAAAAGGTGCCGGGCCCGCAGCCGGATTCAGCGCTGCTCGCCGGCATCGGCCACGAAATGCGCGGCAGCGGGCGGACCCATCTGTCCTGTCACGAACGCGGCCGATTGCTGCTGGTGCCGATCGGTGAAGTGCTCTATTTCAAGGCCGACCTCAAATACGTCACCGCCCGAACCATGGAGCGCGAATACCTGCTCGACGATACGCTGGCTCACCTCGAAGCCGAGTTTGCCGAGCGCTTTCTACGCCTGCACCGCGCTGTGCTGGTGGCCAAGTCTGCGCTGGCCGGTTTCGAAAAAACAGCCGGTGACGATGCCGAAGCCTATGGCTGGGCGCTGCTGCGTGGCGTGCCGGAAAAGCTGCCGGTCAGTCGCCGCCAGTGGGTGCCGGCCAAGGCGCTGGTCAAGAATTCCTGAATTTTCCGCCGAGACCTTTTGATGAGCCGAATCTGCCCCCACTGCAACTATGCCCGCCAGGCCACTGACCATGCGCCGGACTGGCAATGTCCGTCCTGTGAAAAAGCCTATGCCAAGACCGCTGGCTTCCAGCCCCCCGAGGCATTGCGCGAGTATGGGGCGGCCGCTGCTTCGGAAAGCCGCGGTGGCTTGGGCAAATGGCTGCTTATCCTGATTGTTCTCGGTGCCGCCTTCTGGTTCGGCCGGCCGCTGCTCCAGCAAGGGGGCGCCCCGGCGGCGCTGGCCACCGCATCCGGCGAACAGCCCGCAGTCGTGCTCTATGCCACCAGTTGGTGTGGCTATTGCAAGATGACGCGAGAGTTCTTTGCCGCCAACGGCATTCGCTACACCGAGCAGGATATCGAACAAAGTTCGACGGCGCTCCAGCAACACAAGAAGCTCGGGGGCAATGGTGTGCCGTTGATCGTCGTCGGCGACGAGGTTGTCAAGGGCTGGAATGAGCAGGCGTTACGCCACTTTCTGGGGCCATGGCTACGCAGCTGACCTTCCGATTCCAGGCATTGTCTCAGGTCAACGCTGGCGCCTGAGTCCCCGGCTCGGCGATGCGCGGCTTGGCGCGTCGGGGAATGAGGTCATGATCGAGCAGGCGCTCAATCCGGAAAAATACCTCATAGCGCGAGAACGGTTTTTTCATGAAGTCGTCAGCACCGATCCGGGTGCCGAAAAACTGTTCCATTGCCTGTTCGTTGCCGCTCATCATGATCACCGGAATGTCGCGGGTTGCCGGGTCGCGGCGGATGGCGCGCAGCGCGGCGAAACCGTTGATGCCGGGTAACACGATGTCGAGGAAAATGAGCTCCGGAGGCTGCGCGTGCAACTGCGCCAAGCCGCTTTCCGCATCAAGAGCCTCGAGTGTTTCATAACCTGCCGAGCGAAGAAATTTCTTGAGTACCGTGACGATGGTCTTCGAGTCGTCGATGATCAAAACGCGCGTCCCTTCGCGGGCGTTGATCCGTTCCTTGCCTCGGCGTTCGGGCGGCGGCGCCGTGCCGGCGCCGGCCGTCGCTAGTACGGCGGGCACCGGAGCCGGCACTGGCGCCGGTACATGGGTTGCTGGCGCTGGCCTGAACAGCGAGCGGATTTGATCGAGTATGCCCACGACTACCCCCTGAGTAGATCACTGCAATGCATCGCGCCAGGTGTTGTTGTTTTGCGGGAAATCTGGCTGATCGCAAACCCCGGCTGCTGTCTTGCCCGGTATTCTAGAATGCCTTATGCATTTGTTTGCGATTATTTGGATCAGCCTGAAGAGTTTTGTATCTGAGTTGCGGCTTTCAACCCAGGGTGCGTGAGATGGCTTCAATTCCTTCCGGCGAGATTCGGGTTCGGTTGCGAAATCTTTCCAAAGCTTCGGCTGCCTCGGTCAGTGTCACCATCTTGTGAATACCTGAAGGAATTATGCGTACGCGCGAGACCCCCATGCCGCCAGCCCAAATTTCAATTGACGGGTTCAGGATTCGCCTGATTTCGCTTAGCAGGGGGGCGATTCTGCGCGACGGGTAGGCGATGCTGAATGACAGCCCAAGAATGTCTGCCTTATGAGATTCGCATGCTGCGGCAAGTTCGCTCATGGGAATTTGGCTTCCCATCGAGATGCAATAGGCACCTTTCAGCGAAAACAGCGCCTGGGCCATCAGGATGCCGATGATATGCGACTCCCCTGGCGGGGTGGCGAGCATGATTCGGGGACTGTGCGTGCTTTTTGTCAGCGGAGTAATGGCTTCCCGCAAGAGGGTTTGTACGGTTTCTGCATACAAATGCTCCTGATGGATTGACAGGCTGCCATCAGCCCATCCATCGCCGATAGTTTGATTTAGCGCCGTTAATCTGACTTGGACAAATTCTCCGAGTCCGCTATCCAGCAATTCTTGTAGCAGGCATTGCCGCAGGCTTGAGGGGTCATGCCTGAGCAGAGCGTCGAGAACATTTTCCGCAAATTTGTCATGGCTGGGGGAAGCCGATGGGGTGTGCGTTTCAGCAAAATGCTGCAGTTGTTCGACGTTCAGACAGAGTAGCTTGGCAGGGCGCATGCCTTGGTCGAGAAGGCGTTTGACCAAGCGGAGTTGCTTGACTTGGCTGGTGGGGTAGAGGCGCTCTCCTTTCGGGTCGCGCATGGGGGCAGGGAAGCCGTAGCGGGTTTCCCATTTGCGTAGTGTGTCGCGAGTCAGACCGGTTTCGCGTTCGACGACCCCGATCGGCATGCAAGTATCGTTTTCAATATTGCAAACTTCACGTTGGCCTGGACAATTAGATTGACTCAATGTTTTAGTACCTTTAGCATAGCCCGGGCAAAAAATCGCCTTTGACACAATTTCGCCATGGTTGCTTCCCGGATCAGATGATTCACCTAGCCGCCCAGAACAGGATTCCGTTGGTGCATCAAAAATTGGATTCGCATCATTCGAGCGTCAAGATTCGTGATTTCGGCGTATGTTCCCATCTCCGGCAAGTGACTCATCTGGCGCATGTTCGCCTGAATCAGCATCCCATGCTTTCAGGTTTGACCAAGCAGGGCTATTCGATGGAAAAATATACCGTCGTGTTGGCTGCTTATTATCATATATATGCAGCTATTGAGTGCGGTATTGGCGATTTCCTGCAGAACTCCAGTTTTCCTTTTGACTACGGCGAGCGATTGAAGCTGCCATGGTTGATGGCTGATCTGGATCATTTCGGCATCGACCCGAATATGTTGACTTGGCAACCCTTGGCGCCGATCGAGTTGGCGTCGCCGGCCAGCGTTGGCACCTTGATCGGCAGGCTCTATGCCATAGAGGGCGCAACGCTGGGAGGGCAGGTGGTTTCCAGCCACCTTGCCCAAACTTACTCCCTGGCAGCTGACTCGGGAGCGCGGTTTTTCAATGGCTACGGTGACGCCAGCGAAACGCAACGGCGCTGGCAGGAGTTCGGTGCATTTGCCGAGTCCGTTGCTGGGGAGCCGGACCAACTGCAATGCGCTGAAGTTGCTGCCATGGCGATATTTGAATTGATCGAGGGTCAACTGAACGAACGTCATGCTCAATTCGAAAGCTGATCCCCGCTACCAGCATTTTCTCGAAGAGGCACTCAAGCAGTGTGCCGAAGAACGCATTCACCAGATAGGTACGATTCAGCCAGCAGGGGTGCTGATTGCCGTTGATGATGGTGATCTGACCATTCGTATGGCCAGCGCAAATCTCGGCGATATGTTCGGGTTGTCGGCACAGGCGGTTATTGGCAAACCGATCGATTTTCTGCTGGGCAGCAAGCAGACTGAAAAACTCCGCAATCTTGCAGCTCAGGAAGTTTGGCCAGGAAGCGTTATTTGCTCGATTGAGCTGATGCGCAATGGCCGCAGTATGGCGTTTGATGTCCACGTTTTTCGGGATGCTGGCCTGCTCGTTATTGAAATCGAAAACGAGCCGCCGGCGGAGAACGACGTCTTTCACCAACAGTTCATCCCGATCCGCGATTCGCTATGGAAGCTCGATGCCGAAGAGGATATGCAGCGTTACAGTCAGGCGGTGGTGGACGAGGTGCGGTTACTGACCGGCTATGACCGAGTGATGATGTACCGCTTCGATCATAATTGGGACGGTGAGGTGATCGCCGAGAGCAAGGTCGATGGCTCTTTGTCCTATATGGGGAATCATTTTCCCGCTTCGGACATTCCGCCCCAGGCGCGAGCCCTTTACACCCGGAATCTGGTTCGCCTTATTGTCGATGTGGAAAGTGAGTCCTCTCCTGTTCTGTCCGCCGGCGGACCCTCGGAAGATCCCCTGGATCTCAGCTTGTCATGGCTGCGCAGTATGTCGCCGGTGCATGTCCAGTACCTGATCAACATGGGTGTAAGGGCCAGCTTGAGCATTTCGCTCGTGCAAAACAACCGCCTGTGGGGTTTGATCGCCTGCCATCATTTTTCGCCGAAATACGTTCCCTTGCGTTCGCGGGAAATGGACGAATTCATCGGTCGCATGGTGTCGCTCAAGCTGAGTAACATGGAAAGTGCAGAACGGGGGCGTCTGCAGGAAAAGATTCGGATACTGCTCCAGCGCCTTACGGAGTCGATTCGGCAAAGCAGCAATCTGGAGGTAGTGGTCAAGGCCTATCAGGATGATTTTCTTGGTCTGGTTCACGCCGGTGGGGCCGTCATTTCAATTGGCGGTATTCGCCACAAAATTGGCTTGACTCTGCCCGATGTCGTCCTCGAGAGGTTACTGGTCGCACTCAAGGCTCTGCCACCGATGGCCGTGTACTGTACGGACCATCTGGCTGATTTTCTCTCCATGGAGGAGGGCCTGGGTGATCTGGTCAGCGGCTTGATGATTGCGCCGCTAGACCACCTGATGCGTGATTTTGTCATGTGGTTCCGGCCAGGAGTATTGCGTACCTTGCGTTGGGCCGGTCGCCCGGAAAAACAGCTGATTCGTGATGAGGATGGGAGCGTGCATATTTCGCCGCGTCAGTCCTTTGATACGTGGATGGAAACCTATCGCGACAAGTCGCAGGCCTGGTCGCAAGTCGAAGTCGATGCGGCGGGGGCCTTGTCGCTGGCTCTGATTGAGGTGCTGGCTCAGCATGCTCTGAAATCGAGTGAGGCGGGTTATCGCCTGCTCGCGGAAAATTCGACGGACTTGATCGCTCGCCTTGCCCCCGGGGGGCGTTTCCTTTTTGTCTCTCCAGCCAGTGTGGACTTGTTCGGAAGTCAACCTGACAGGATGCTGGGTCGAACCCTGCAGGAGTGGGTGCTGCCGGAGGACAGGGCGATCATTGTCCGGGCGTTGGCCGAACTCGGCGTATTCGGGAGTTACTCGACAACCCTGTTCCGCTGCCGCCGAGAAGATGGCCGGGTTATCTGGGTGGAGGCAACGCTGAAACGCACGCGGGGCATCGAAGATGGCTCGGAAATCGTCGTCAACGCGCGCGACGTGACGCAGCGCCATACCTATCAACTGGCCATCGAGGACATGCATCGACGTAATGCCCGGATCATGGATGCTTCCGGCGAAGGCTTGCTCAGCCTGGATTCGTCCGGGAAAATTGTTTACGCCAACGAGTTCATGGGGCAGTTGCTCGGTATCGAAAGCGCCCGGATTGTTGGCGGTGATTGTTGCGGAACCTTGTTCCGCGGGCCTTATACAGATGAGCAAAGGGCCGCTTGCCCTTTTCTGAACACCTTGCTCGATGGTGAGACCCGGCAGGGGACTATCGATCTTCCGCAGCCGCGGACAGATCAGTCGATATCGGTCCATTTTGTTTGCACGCCGCTTTTTGATGGGCCGGGTATTGTCGGCGCGGTGCTGGTCTTCCGTGATGTTGGTCAACAGGTGGACAGCGATAGTGCTTCGGCAACCGATGTCATTCTTGAGCAGACTATCGAAGCTGTCATGGTGACGACTGCCAACGGAGTGATCACGTCGGTTAACCGTGCTTTCTCCGAAATTACCGGTTTCAGCGCCGAGGAAGCAATCGGAAAGACGCCGCGTCTGCTCAAGTCCGGGGTACATACGCCGAATTTTTACGAAGATTTCTGGCAGTGTCTGCAAGTCAAGCGACGCTGGACCGGCGAGATCTGGAATCGCCGCAAGAATGGTGAAATCTATCCGCAATGGGGCAGCGTCACAGCGATTGTTGACGCAACTGGCAAGGTGCGGAACTACGTCACTGTTTTTTCGGATATTTCCAAAGCGAAGCAGGCTGAGGAAAAGCTCTATTTCCTTGCCAATCATGATGCACTGACCGGTTTGCCGAACCGCATGCGCTTCACTGATCAGCTCGCCGGGGCGATTGACCGGGCGCGGCGCAGTGCCGGGAAAGTTGCCGTGGTATTTATCGACGTTGATCGTTTCAAGCTGGTTAACGACACGCTCGGCCATGCCTCGGGTGATATCTATTTGCGGGTGATCTCGGAGCGCCTGCAGCAGACCTGCCGCAAGCAGGACACGCTGGCGCGCTGGGGCGGCGACGAATTTGTCATGGTCCTAGAGGACGTCACCGATCAGAGCGGGGTCGACACGACAATCAACCGCCTGCAGCGTGACATCAGTGAAGAGGTGTTGCTTGATGGTCACCGGCTGGTGCCGACGATCAGCGTCGGGATCAGCATTTATCCGGAAGATGGCGTTTCGCCCGGCGACCTGATCAAGGCGGCCGATTCGGCGATGTATCGTGCCAAGGATCTCGGCAGAAACCGTTTTGCCTACTTCACCGAAGTCATGAGCCGGGAGATCAGTGAAAAGTTCAATGCCGCCGGCGAATTGCGGCGGGCCATCCTGGAAGGCGAGCTGTGTCTTTACTATCAGCCGCAGATCAGCGCGATCAATGGTCGCCTGATTGGCGTCGAGGCATTGGTTCGCTGGCAGCACCCGACGCGGGGCCTGATTCCGCCGCTCCAGTTTATACCGGTGGCGGAAGAGCTCGGCCTGATCGAGGATGTTGGCAAATGGGTGCTTGTCGAAGCCTGCCGTCAGATGCGCGAGTGGCTCGATAATGATGTGCCGATCTGTCGCGTCGCGGTCAACGTGGCGCCACCGCAGTTGAATGGGGATTTTGTCAGCTTTGTCGAACAGACCATCATTGATTCGCGCCTGAAACCGGAGAACCTGGAGCTGGAAATTACCGAGGGTGCACTGGAGGCTGGAGAAGAGGTCAAGGGCGTACTCCGGCGACTACGGGGCATGGATATCTCGCTTTCGGTGGACGATTTCGGCACCGGCTATTCCTCGCTCTCGCACATCAAGCTTTTTCCGATCACCTGCTTCAAGATCGACAAATCCTTTGTCGACGGCGTGCCGGGCAGCGAGGAGGATGTCGCCATCATCCGGGCAATTCTTGCCCTGGGCTCCAGTCTGCATGTCGACATTGTTGCCGAAGGCGTCGAAACCCAGGAGCAGTTTGAATTCCTGCGTGATTCCGGGGTGACCAATATTCAGGGCTTCTATTTTGGGAAGCCCATGCCGCCAGAGCTGATCGCCGAATACGCCCGCTCTGTCTAAGCGCAGATAGGCTCGGCGACGGCCATTTCAAAAATGGCCGTTTTTTTCGGTTGACCGTAGCATTTGGCGGTGACCGGGCAGGATCAGGCCAGCGAGCGCGTCACCACTTCGAGCACATCACGTGACAGTCCAGCGTGGTCGCGGATGCGTTCGAGTGCCTGGCGAGCGTGGGCCTGGCGGCCGGCATCGAACTTTTTCCAGCGGTCGAAGCAACGGGCCAGCCGCGAGGCAACCTGCGGGTTACGGTCGTGCAGCGCGATGACCTGATCGGCGATGAAGGCATAGCCGCTGCCATCGGCGGCATTGAAGCGGGCCAGATTGGCGCCGAAGGCACGGATCAGGGCATAGATCTTGTTCGGGTTGCCGATGTCGAAGGCCGGATGAGCGGTCAGCGTGGTCACTGTGCGCAGGGTGTCGGGCCGGCGGCTGGTCGATTGCACTTGCAGCCATTTGTCGACGACCAGCGCTTCGTGCTGCCAGCGACCGTAGAACTCGTCGAGGGCTTCCAGACGTTCCGGGCAGTTGTCGATGATGTTGGCCAGTACCGACAGCGCGGCAAACTGGTCGGTCATGTTGTCGGCCTGACGGAAGTGCTGCATGGCCAGGTGCCGTGTTCCCGCCGTATCGAGTTCGCTAAGGTAGCCAAGGCACAGGTTGCGCAGGGCGCGGCGGCCGGCCTGTTCGCTGCTCGGCGCGTAGGGGGCGTTCGGGGCGAGGGCGGCATAGAGGCCGGCGAACTCGCCTTCGAGTTGCTCGGCCAGATGCTTGCGCAGGGCGTTGCGGGCGGCGTGCAGGGCGTCGGGATCGACGATGGCCATCGCTTCGGCCAGCGTCGATTCGCCGGGCAGGGTCAGGGCTTCGGCAACGAAGGCGGCGCCGCGCTCGGCTTGCGTTTGCAACAGGCGGCGGGCGGCGTCGACGAAGCTGGCCGGCCAGACGGGTGCCTGACCGGCAGCGATGGCGGCCGTGGCGTCGAGGATCAGTGTAGACGCCAGACGCTGGCCGGCTTCCCAGGCGTTGAACGGGTCGCTTTCATGGGCTAGCAGCAGGGTCAGCTGTTCCGGGGTGTAGTCGAAATCGAGGACAACCGGGGCCGAAAAATCGCGCAACAGCGAAGGCACGGGTTCGGCGGCGATGTCGTTGAAGACAAAGGATTGCGTCGTGGCGGTGAGTTGCAGTGTGCGCTCGGTGCCGGGCAACAGATCGCCGTTGTCGGCAAACAGGGCGACGCGGATTGGAATCAGGGTCGGCGCGTCATCGCTGGCGCGCGGGTTGGTTTGCGTGCAGGTCAGCGTATAGGTTTTCGTTTCGCCATCAAAAAAGCCGTCGACCGTGACATGCGGCGTGCCGGGCTGGTTGTACCAGCGCATGAATTGCGTGAAGTCGAAACCGCTGGCAGCAGCCATGGCCGCGACGAAATCCTCGCAGGTGACGGCCTGGCCGTCGTGGCGGCGGAAGTATTCGTCCATGCCGGCGCGGAAGCCGTCGCGGCCGATCAGGGTCTGGATCATGCGGATGACTTCGGCGCCCTTTTCATAGACCGTCGAGGTGTAGAAATTATTGATCTCGACGAAGCTCGAAGGACGGATCGGGTGGGCCATCGGGCCGGCGTCTTCGGGGAACTGGGCGGCGCGCAGGCCGCGTACTTCGCGGATGCGGGCGGTCTGGCGGTTGTGCAGGTCGGCGCCGAATTCCTGGTCGCGGAAAACCGTCAAACCTTCCTTGAGCGAGAGCTGGAACCAGTCGCGGCAGGTGACGCGGTTGCCGGTCCAGTTGTGGAAATATTCGTGGGCGACGACGCGGTCGATGTTCTCGAAATCGACGTCGGTGGCGACATCGCTGCGCGCCAGCACGTACTTGGTGTTGAAGATGTTGAGGCCCTTGTTCTCCATGGCGCCCATGTTGAAGTCGCCAACGGCGACGATCATGTAGTGGTCGAGGTCGCATTCGAGGCCGAAGCGCTCTTCGTCCCACTTCATCGATTTTTGCAGTGCGGCCATGGCGTGCGGGCACTGGTCGAGCTTGCCCGGTTCGACGTAGATGGCCAGTTGAACGCTGCGGCCGGAGGCGGTCTGGAAGCTGTCTTTGAGGACGTCTAGCTTGCCGGCGACCAGGGCGAACAGGTAGGCCGGTTTCTTGAACGGGTCAGCCCATTTGGCCCAGTGGCGGCCGCCGGCTTCGTCGCCGGCAGCAACCGGGTTGCCGTTGGCGAGCAGGACCGGGTAGGTCGCCTTGTCAGCGTGCAGCGTCGCCGTGTAGGTGCACATGACGTCCGGACGGTCGAGGAACCAGGTGATGCGACGGAAACCCTGCGCTTCGCACTGGGTGAAATAGCCATCGGCCGAACGGTACATGCCGGAGAGGCGGGTGTTTTTGTCGGGATCGATGCGGACGACGGTTTCCAGCGTGAAGGCGTCGGGTAGGTCGGCGATGGTCAGCGTGCCGGCGGTTTCTGAAAATGGCACTTTTTTCCGGTTGACCGTGACACTGAGCGTTTTCAGTTCGTCTCCGTCGAGCACCAGCGGCTGGGCCGGGACGGCGGGGTTGCGGCGCATGGCCAGTGTGGCACTGACGGTGGTGCCACCGATTTCGATGTTGAAATCGAGATCGACGGTGTCGATCAGGTAGGCGGGCGCGGTGTAGTCCTTGAGGTAAACGGTCTGGGGCGTAGTGGTTTTCATTTTTTGGCGGACGGCTGGGGGAGCCTTCGATGATACGCCAAACCAGCCGGGGGCTGGCGGCCCGCCTGAGCGGGCTGCATGACCTGTCAGGCAGGCCATGCGCCATCAGATCAGGCTAGTGATCGCGGCCGTGCCCGCGACCATGGTCGTCGCCGCGGCCACGTCCGCGGTCATCGCCGCGATGATCGTCCCGGTGGTCGCGTCGCTCATGGCGGCGATAGTCATCGCGGTAGCCGTCACGGCCGTGGTCACGGTGGATATGGCGTTCCTGGTAGCGCGGGGCGTATTCGTGTCGGTACCAGTTGTCCTGTACGAAATAGACGCGTTCGCCGCAGGCGCCATAGCGGTGGCAGTGCCGGCGCCAG
>Ga0209211_10003274_pt1 | contig 26675 bp, 32 predicted proteins | sample RifGroA2_FD_183992 | JGI IMG/M metagenome (GOLD analysis project Ga0209211, IMG submission 183992) | Groundwater microbial communities from Rifle, Colorado, USA - Groundwater A2 (SPAdes) (version 2) | ecosystem: Environmental > Aquatic > Deep subsurface > Groundwater | place: Rifle, Colorado...
CAAGTATACCTGAAAACCGAGGGTTTTCAGACTTTCCTACAAGGATCCTGCGGCAGAGACCGCAGGGAAAAGATTTTTACGAAAAGGAAGTGCTTCCAAGACTTGTGGACCACGAACGGGAGTTTTTCAATCCGCCAATACAGCAAGAATTGGCACTCAAATAACCGCCCCGACATCAAATGTCGGGGGCTTTTCTTATTCGGTTACAGTTGTAATTGATTCCCCATCCGACTCCATCATGATGGTCCCAACCTGGTCCGTGCGAAAAACTATAATGCCAAATTTCTCCAGAGAATCCAATGTTTCTTTGTGTGGGTGACCGTAACTGTTCCCCTTCCCGTCCGAAATAACAGCCATGGTCGGGGAAACAAAACCGACAAATTCCTGCGTGGTGGAAGTGCGCGAACCGTGATGCCCGACTTTGAGCACATCACTTCTCAAACTCTTGCCGTCAAGCGAAACGAGATACCGTTCAATATTGTCCGGCGAATCCCCGGTAAACATTATTGATGTATCTCCGTAAAAAAGCCGACCAACGATTGAACCGTCGTTAGTCGCCAACCCCAATATATCCCTGTCGGGGAAAAGTATCTGGAAACCCACGCCGTGTTTTTTGTCTAACCATATAATCTGCCCCCGCCGCGCGATGGTCTTTTTTGCTCTCTCCTCCGAAACTAGTCGTTCAAGAATTTTATATTCGGCAGATGCTCCGACGGTTCCCGGCTCCAAGACCATTCCAACTTTATAACTTTCCAAAACATCAATAAACCCCGCCATGTGGTCCTTGTCGGGATTTGTCACCATAATCATATCAATCGTACGGTCATAAAATGGCATTACCGTGCGGAGCGCGGAAAGCACGGCCTTCGGCGGCCCGCCGTCAATGAGCATTTGGTTGCCATTCGGCGCTTCAATATAAATAGCGTCACCCTGACCAATGTCTAAAAACGCCACAGTCAAAACCCCCCGCCTATCTTCCACCAAGACTGCGTACCAGATGAAAATAGTTATCACAAAAAGCAGTCCGAGAATATACCTTCGGAAATTTTTTCTGAAAGACTCCACAAGACAAAGTATACCCCGACTGTCCAAAGCGGAAAATCCCCTGACCCGCAGTCCCTTTTACGCGTATATGTAAATAACTTAGCTATAGCTAAGCTATTTACATATTGGTGTTGAGGCTAGAAAATGATTGCAGTGGTTATATGATATAGTAAGGTTACACTTAATAGCGTAAACAACTGAGTATGAAAAAATTTGAAGAACAAAAATTTAATATACCGCCGCTGAAAGGAATCTCGGCGAAAACGACTGAAGAACATCTGAAACTCTACGCGGGCTATGTGAAAAATGCGAACCTTATTCTGGAAAAAATTCCTGAATATGGGGGATACGCGAAAGAGGATACTTTTGCGCCATATGTCGTAAGCGAAATCCAACGCCGTTTCGGATTTGAATTTAACGGCATGAGAAATCATGAAGTTTATTTCAGAAGTTTTGAAAGTGGTTCGACTCCGCTTGTCACAAACGGGCCACTCGCGAAAACAATTTCCGAACAGTGGGGTTCATTTGAAAATTGGCTTGCGGAATTCAAATCAATCGCACTTACCCGCGGCATCGGCTGGGCGATGCTCTACTACGACCGCACTTCGGAACAGCTTTTGAACGCGTGGGTTGATGAGCAACACCTTGGACAACTTCAAGCCTGTACGCCCATCTTAGGGCTCGATATGTGGGAACATTCTTTCGTCTTTGACTACCAGCCGAGCGGAAAAAAACAGTATGTCGAGGATTATTTTGCAAATCTAAATTGGGAAGTTATTGAAAATAACTTCTCGCAAGCGACGAAATAGAAAAAGAAAAAACGAGAGAGAATCTCCCGTTTGCAACACGTCATATCATTAGTAAAACAAACCGAGGCTGCGTCCTACTTTCCGTGCTTGGGAGCAGACACGTTGCCGATACGAGACCAAGTCAGCGTCGTAGGACATCAAGCCTTGCCATGCACCCAAGGCGATCGCTTCCTCCGGGCTACCGCTAGGACAAAGTTCATAAACTTTACGCCACACCCGAGCTTTGCCACCCTCAAGCAGTGACGAAAATCCGGGATTCAGTTCAAGTTTGAGCATCTGCTCAAAACACAGCCTACGCCAGCGGGACATTAGCGCCCTATATTCCGGGCTCCTCCATCGGACTTGGGACAACAGCAGGCGCAAATCAAAAATTGTCTCGCACTCTTCGACTCTGGGAAAACTAACCTTTTTTGCCATAATTTTCTCCTGTATTGGGTTCAACTACTCACGACAGAATACTGTAAATTAGAAACGTGTCAAGATTTTGGTAAGTAACTATCCACACCTCTTGTTCTCCCTTTTCTAAAGGGAGCAGACGAAGTCGAGGGATTTTGAAAATCCTCCGGTCTCGAAGACTCAACCACCTCCTTTAGGAAAGGAGGAATTAAGCCGTTCTTCGGGAGGTGTGGACACTTACTTTGGTAATAGCCAAACTTAGCAAGTAATTACGGTCGTAGTTACTTGCTAAGTTAGGTTTGGATTAGAGGTGTTGGAACTGGTGGACGGAACGCGGCCTAAGGCGCAAGTAAATTACAAAATAGAAAAGGTAAACCAAAATCACTAGCCACGAGGGAAAGGCCGCGAGTGTAATAGAGGCGAACGGCAGTCGGGCAAACCACTCCACCACGCCAAGCTCGTAGGCGAGGAGGGCATACGCGCCATAAGCGAACGGGAGCGCGAGCATGGTTGAAACAAACGCGGAAATGCCGGCAAGAAAACCTAGGAGCATGGTCGCCGGAATGGCCGTGAGAATAAGTAAATTCACGGGAAGCGAAACGACAGAAAACAAACCGGTTTTGTAGAGTAGAAACGGCAATACGAAAATTTGGGTGGAAATTGTCGCAACCACAATCTCACGCAATTTCCACTTCTCCGTTATCCACTTCACTTTCGGCTCAATTAGCGGGGAAAAGTAAATCAAACCAACCGTGGCAAGAAACGAAAGTTGAAACGACGTGTCGAAAACCAAAATCTTCGGATTGTGTAAAAGCATGAAAAATCCAGCAATGAGAAGAGCGCGAGTCACGGCGTAGATCCTGCCGGTGGAGCGGGCAAGCAAAACCAAGAGCGCCATAATAGTCGCGCGCACCACGGTAGCCGAAGCTCCCACCATTACGGCGAAAAGTACTATGCCTACCGACGCGAGAATAAGTCGCAGGCTCTTCCGAAACCGCGAAAAAAGCCATTCGATAAAGTAAGCGATAATCGTAATGTTGTAACCGGACAAAACAACAATATGAATAACACCGACGGTGCGAAAATCGTCCAGAAGTTTTTTGCCGAGAGATTGCTTCGCTCCGACCACCAAACCTCCCAAAAGCGCGGCGTGCGGCTCGGGTATAAGCCGACTGGTATTTCCAATAAAAGCGCCCTTAAATGCGAAAAGTTTTTCCACGAGCCAACTTCCCTGCCCGCCCGAAAGCAAGGTAACTCGCGGGCGAAACATTTCATAATAAATTCCGTCTTTCGCGAGATACGCACGGTAATCAACCTCGCGAAGCGTCGTTTCGTCGGAGAAATTTTTAGGCTTAGCAATAAAACCGAACAGTTCAAGACGGTCACCGTATTGCCATTTCGGATACAAGTTTGTGATAACAAGGATTTTACCCGTGATGGAAATTTCCTCTTTCTCCAATACGGCGGAGTCAAGCGTCACCGCCAAACGTGACGAACTCTCGCGCTCATCCGCTTCGTCGGAAATGATTCCCCGAAGCGTGACTTCCTTGCCAAGACTTCGCTCCAAAAACGGGTTGTATTTGTGCAATTCCGACAGGTCATACCGAAACATGCCCAGCGCGGCGACAAAAATGAAAAGAGAGATAACACTCTGATTTCCGAAGGTCGAACCTTTCCCTGTCCCCAAGGTTCGACCTTGGTGAAAGTCTTCAATCCTCCCTAAAACAAAAACCGCCACCGCTATGACCGCCACAAAAGACGTGAAGGCAAGACCAAAATCAAAAAACGAACGAAAGAAAATCCCCGCTACAAACCCCGCAAAACCGGCATATAAATACCTGTTACCCACTCCGAAATATTATCACGCTTGAAAAAGGCGTAAAAACCACCTAAAAACCCCACCCGTAAAATTCATTGCGAAAAAGCGCTCTAAATGCTAACCTTTTTTCAGAGGAAATAATACTATGTATATCGAAGCTATTCTGACAGTTTCAGTCCTTTCGCTTTTTCTGTTAGCCAAGTATCTCCATTCGGACTCGTTCCTCAGACTTCGTTTTCGATACGCGAAATGGAGAGTCGGATTAAGAGGTAAAACGGCCGAAGAAAACTGGAATAAAGTGAGAATTGAAAGGTTGGCATGGGAGAAGCAAAACCCGTATGCACCGCACTGGCACGCTGAACACCAGGAATTACTGCGCAGGGAACTTGGACTTTACATGCTTTACGTCGATACGTACCCACGATTCTCAAAAGCACTGCTCGACTGTAGGGCAAAGGACCTGGCAATCCTGGCGTCAAAAATTACTGACGAAGACGACATTTATCAAAATCGGGAAGACCCCGAAGACAATGAGTGACAAGCGTCACTCATTTTTATTTTACAAACGAGCATCATAGTGCTAACGTATTCCATAGAAAATGAAAGGAACTCTATGCTACACGCAATCATTCTGCTAGTTGTCGCTCTTCTCCTCATTTCCACCGCCCTGTTCTTCCCCATCAGAAAAACTCTCCGAGAGCTTAAATGTGCCCGTGCGATAAGTGCTTTGGAAAGCGAACTGCTCGCAATCCAATGTCGGAAATGCGCCACATATAAGGACGCGCCGGAATACCAAACGTTGCTGGAACAAGAAATCCGAATCCGGCTCGACATCGGTAGGCTCAACCCAAGCCACCAGTTTCTCGAACCGGTACCCAGACTCCTTAGTGAATGCGCCAACCAAAGGGGATTCGCCGAATGGGCTCGAGCGGAAATGCGGGCGTTGGACAGAGAAACTGTTAGATTTGAGACGTAGGATAAACGGACACCCGTGCTCCACCATGACGCAACTACTTGCGTCATTTTTCTTGCCCACTTTTTCCTGCTCCCCACTCTTTTATTAAAGCGGCCTCTGCTTCTTCATTTAAAACTTTTTTAAACTTCGCTGGTCTGCCTTTCACTCGTTTTTCACACTCCGCCCAAGTTTTATGCCTTTCGATTTTGCCATCCACCAGACTAACGTATGAATACGCTTTGGCGCGCGAGTGAGATTTAGAAGAACTTTTGGCTGACGTGGCTGAAACATTTTCCTTAATATCCAAGATATTCTTTATTCTGTAATTTTCAAGAACACCGGAATATAGTTCGGGTGCCGCCTGCCTTGAGCCTGTCGAAAGGTCGGCAAACGCCGTGGCAATTTCGTCACACCGTTCATTCCCCGCTACCCCCACATGTCCGCCAATCTGTTTCCATTCAACCTTCTTTCCTTGAGTTACTTCGACTAATGCTTCCCACAAATCACGGTTCTCCACGGGTGATTTTGTCGAAGTAATCCAATTATTTTTCCGCCAACCAAAGACCCACTTGGTGATACCGTTGATGACATAAGAAGAATCACAATAAATGACAACAGACATTTGACTTTTGACCTTTGACAGATAAGTCAAAGCGGAAATTGCGGCCATCATTTCCATACGGTTATTCGTGGTGTGTTCTTCGCGACCGCCAAGTTCAGTTACTTTGCCGTCAGCAACAACGATCGCGCCGAAACCTCCGGGTCCCGGATTGCCACGTGATGAGCCGTCGGTGAAAATGGTGATGGATTCAAGAAACATGATTTAAGGTTTATGAAAAAATCAGTAGGTATTCGAACCGCGACGCTTGATTTCGTACACATATACCGTCCGCTCGGGTATATAAAGTTCGTATTTGATGCGGTATGAACCGATACGGCGACGCCATATGGATTCATCACCCTTCATTTTTTGCATATCCCCGATGAAAGGATCCTGTGCAAGGGATTGGAGCCCAAACCGAATCCGCTCGACATCCTTTTGAGGAAATCGCCTAAGTTGCTTTTGTGCTGACGGGTCAACCGCAAGTTGCCACGACATATTTTATAAATCTTGAAGACGCACAAAATTTCCCTTTTTGAAATTAGCGCGCGCGCGGGCAATCGCTTTTTTATCTGCGACAGTTGCCACGAAAGTTTTGGCATTTCTTACTTTCTTCTGTATTGCCGCGTAGTCCTCATACACAAAAGGCGGCACGGCTACAAGCTGTGCGACGTTAGAAAACTCTTTGGGAATAGTTACAGTAATCATAAACATATCCTATCAGAAATGAATAAAAAGAAAAGGCTCACACCTCGGTGGTGTGAGACGAATATACATGTAATCGGAGGTGAGGCTTATTTCCCTCGCGGTTTCCGACGCGAGAGGGATGCCGGTGTTGAGAAGCCATCACCATCATTGTAGTAATCTTCCACTCTGCAATACCGTACCCTTCTCCCTCCGAGCCAACCAACCAAAAGGCCCCTGACCAAACCAGTTTCTTTCCAGAGCATTGGGTGATCAAGCGCTTTCGGGCTGCTGTATGAGAGCGGAAACTGGAGTGTAAATTCAATGATTAATGAATTTCCCTTCGAGGGGAGAATCCTTGCCTTTCCCTGATAGTGCCTTTTAAAGAACCTCTGCAGTGCCGAATATAGCTTGGCCTTCGGCGGAGTGCGGAATAGAATAATGAGTTTCATCCAATGTCCTTTCTTTATTTGATACTGCAATATCAGTCACACAATGTCAACAATCCGGAGCCGAAGTTCGGGGAAATTCCGAAACATTGATTTTTCAAAAGTGGCAACGAGAGAAAGTGGTTTGCCAGCGACAACTTCCCTGCCCCAGTCCTTGGCGGTTTTGAAAAATGTGATTGCCGAAAGCTTTTTACCCGCTTGTCCTGAGCCTGCCGAAGGATCCAGCTTTTCAAAAACTAGTTCCAAATGATTTTGCTCTTTACCAAAATGTTTTACCTCACGCGGCGTGATATCGCGGAAAAGAAAAATGGGTTTCGGGTTACCCGTACCAAACGGCGCGAGTTTTTCTATAGTGCGATAAATATCCCAGTTGGCTTCTTCGAGAGACATCTCGTAGTCAACAAGATTTTCTTCCGCTACTCCGGCATAAGCCGTGCGTGCCGCTTCGTATGCCCGATTGAGCTCATCTTCAAGCGTATGAATTTTCTCGTTCGCCACACTGAAACCGCCGGAAAACGCGTGCCCGCCAAACTGTAAAAATGTACCGGAAACAGCACGTCCCATAAGCTCCACAAGATTGGCACTCTCACCTGAACGACACGAACCCTTTATTACATTGTCGCCATCACGCCCCCAGAGAAACACAGGGCAACTGTATTCGTTGGCACAAGAATTAGCGGCAAGACCCAGAAGCGCTGGACGCCAGGAAGGATTGCCTATAACCATTACACGATTCGTTTTTTTGTCCGAACCAATGTAGCGTTCACGGACAATCTTCCTAATCTCCTTCGCCAGAGCCGCCACTGTCCCCTTCCTTTCGTCATTTATTTTATTCAAATGCTCCGCCAATGTGTCCGCCTCGGCCTCATCGGTAGTGGAAAGCAATTTGAACGCGTCCATGGGTACGCCCATACGCGACGCGGCGTTAATCCGAGGCCCGATAGTGAAACCGATATCATCTTCGGTGAGGTGTCGCTGTTGAACCTTGAGTTTAGCGAGAAGTTTCGTTAAACCGACTCGTGGTGATTTCTGGAGAACTTTTAATCCGTAATACGCGAACACTCGATTTTCTCCCGTAAGCGGGACCATGTCGGAGAGAGTGGCAATACCGACCATGTCCAACAACCATTTTTCCCACCCTGGAGTCAGTTTTGAGGTTGGGAAGTTTGGAAGTTCTGAAGTTTGAAAACGAAGACAGAGAGCCTGAATGAGTTTGAAAACCACGCCCGCGCCGCAAAGATTTTTTTCCGGATACCCACAGTCGGATTGCTTAGGATTGAGAATCGCAAACGCGGCGGGTAGTTCGCCTACCGGAAGATGGTGGTCAACGATAATCACATCGAGCCCAAGTTCGTTGGCGAGCGCGACAGGCGCGATATCCCCCGTGCCGCAATCAATCGTAATCAAAAGCTTCACGCCTTCTTTGGCAAACTGCTCAATAGCTTCAATATTCAACCCGAAACCTTCGTCATGCCTATGCGGTATGTAGTTTGAAAAATTCGTAAAACCGGCTTTTTTAAAAAAATCATGGAGGGCCACTCCGGCGGGAATACCGTCAGTATCATAATCGCTGTAAATAACCGTTTTTTCTCCGTCACTAAAAGCTTTTAGCACGCGCGAAACAACCCTCTCCATATCTTTCATCAAAAACGGGTCGTGGGTATGCGTATCGTAATCGGGAGCCAAAAATCCTTCGGCAAGCTCAGGACTAGTAACCCCACGGTGAAAAAGCAGATGGTCCAACAATGTTGTTCCCTTAACCGGCCGCACAGCGTATTTTTTCATAAACGTAATTGTAGCATGACGCACGAACGCTTGACTGTAACCGAACGAGGGTGTAAAAAGAGCAGAGAAACAAAACCAGAAACTGGAGGAAAACAATGCCGAAAATGCAATATGTTAAGGACACCAACGACGCTGTGTCGCCACTTCGAGTAACAGTACGGAAGGCGCGACGAGTGAGCGCGCGACGAACAATCCAGCCCGGTATCAGAGTAAAATGCGGGTGTTGCAACGAGACTGTCGAAATCTACCACACGAACGACCGAGACGGGGACCCGAACCTAGAGACTTTGGAAATCAATGGGGTCCATGGAACTATCGACCAGTGGCGCCAAGTACTTTTGCCCCTTTTGGACGCAAAAGCAAACGAACCCCCTCTTCTTTTGCAACCCCCTCGAGCCATCTAACGAACAAGTTGCGAATCCACACCTATCTTCGACGGTAGGTATTTTTTTATAACAGATGTATACTTATTGTCATGAACAACGAATGCATATTTTGCAAAATAGTTTCGGGAGAATTACCGTCATCAAAAGTGTACGAGGATGAAAACGTTTTGGCTTTTCTCGATATACACCCTGTAAACCCCGGCCACACGCTCGTCGTCACCAAAAAACATTTTGAAAGTATACACGATACGCCGGACGACTTGATATGCAAATGCGTCATAACCGCGAAAAAAGTGGCCAACGCCATTCAGGCGAAACTTAACGCGGAGGGCGTAAATATCGGCATGAACAACGGCAAGGCCGCCGGCCAGATTGTTTTTCACAGCCATATCCACATCATGCCCCGTTACGGCAACGACTCATTCAAACTTTGGCAAGGGAAATCTTCCAACCCGGAGGAACGAGATAAAATCGCCGAAAAAATCAAACTGGGCCTGGCATAGCACTCACGTATCGAATTAAACGCAAGAAAATAACCCACTTTCGTGAGTTAGTTTTGTGATAATTCTGGATGCAAAAAAGGCCTTTTGGGCGACCCCTGAAAACCTACCGCCACTTCAACCTCCGGAACTCTGGTAAGACGCCTGTGCACCTCCTTGTAAATCTCGCTTCCGGAAAAAGGGCCTGTGGGGCCCGTTGGCCTCGTGGGTATCACATCGCGAAGATAATCGAGCAAATCACCGACAGAAATCTGTTCTATTCATAATCAAAAAAGACCGAGCTCACGGTCTTTACTATATCCCGCCTGAGATAACAAAGCAAAAGCTTTGAACTATTATTTTTCTTCAAGGACCGCGATGCCAGGGAGAGTTTCGTTAGCCAAAAACTCGAGCATCGCTCCCCCTCCGGTTGAAACGAAAGAAAATTTGTCCAAAAGGTTGAGTTTGGAGATACAAGCGAGAGTGTCACCGCCTCCGACAATCGACTCCGCGCCGCTCGCGACAACAGCTTCGGCAACGGCTTCGGTGCCCTCGGTAAAACCTTGTTCGTACGCGCCAAACGTACCGTTCCAAAGCACGAATTTCGCTTTTGAAAATTTATCAGCCAGTAAAGCGACAGTTCTAGGTCCGGAATCAAAAATCGAATCCTCGGGCAACACTTCTTTTACATCTTTCAAGATTTTCTTCCCCGCGTTTTCAGGATTTTCAACCACTACGTCTATCGGTAACAGTAATTTTGGACTTTGGATAATATCGGAAAATCCGAAATCGGATTCGGAATGTTTGGATAGACCAATTTCACAACCCCGAGCCTTCAGCAAATCATTCGCGAGAGCACCGCCGACAAAAACCGTGTCGGCTGTTTTAAGAAACTTGTGAACCAAAGGAAACTTCGTCTCCGATGCGGAAGCATGAGTGCTCAACCTTTTATTGGCACCCGCCAAAACAAATACAAACGGCTTCGGCGGGTTAAAGGCCCGCGACAAATGCGACACCTCCTCGGCAAGAAGAAGTCCGGCGAATTTCGGAAGAAATTTAGGAATACCGGTAATGGACACATGTGAGCGCTGAGACACGGAAAAGGCGTCGTTTACGTAAACGTCCCCTAAAGAAGCAAGATGTCTGGCAAAAGTTTCATCATTGGCCACCTCTTCTCTGTTACGTCTTATATTTTCAAGAAAAAGGATGCCGCCCGATTTCAAGTTGCTTATCTTGTCAGGCAAATCTATGAGTGACGGCACAAACTCGAGCGGCATAAACTCAGCCAGTCGCTCGGCCACGAGCTTAAGTGAATCGGTTTCTTTACTGTCTGTGTGAGCTAAAATGATAATCCTAGCTCCTCTCGTCTTTAAAAATTCGAGCGTTTTAAGACTCTGCCTCAAACGAAAGTCGTCCCGAATAACCCCGCCAACAATCGGCAGGTTAACATCAAGCCTTAAAAGAACCCGTTTACCAACAAGGTCGCCGGCATTTTGAAGTAAAGGTAGATTATACATAGGTGATTGAACCGACAAACACCAAGATACAATTGACGTTTTTATGTCGTCCCCGCGAAAGCGGGGAACCAGATTTTCCTAGATTCCCGCCTTCGCAGGAATGACTTAGGAAAGTCGTTTGTTTGGTGTTTGGTTATTATCTCTTGGTTATTGATTATTTAATCTCATTAGCGCTTTTTATAATCGCGATAAAATCCTCTGCTTCAAGACTTTTGTGCCCCACCAAAACGCCCGCCACGCCACCCTCTTGGAGCACCGCGGCCACGTTTTCCGGTTCAACCGCGGCGCCGTAAATGATGGGAATTGAAGCGGCCGCTGTCCGGTCGTAGATATCGGAAAGCACTTTTCTAATAAAAATACTCGTTTCTCTAATATCGGCGGGCGACATTGAATCACGAAAGCTCTTGCCGATGGCCCAAATCGGCTCATAAGCGACTATGAGGTCCGAAAGAAATCGTGGCGGAACGCCCGCGAGCGACCTCTTGATTTGGTCCCTAAGAAACTCAAAATAACCACCACTTGAGTCTCGTTCGCGCTCACCGATACACACCACCGCCTTGATGCTTTCCCGCAAAACCGCGTTTACTTTTTTTGAAACAACCTCGTCGGTTTCGCCAATCGCCCGCCGCTCCGAATGCCCTACCAAACAGTAAGAAACACCAAGATTTTTGAGTATTTCGGGACTAATTTCTCCCGTAAACCTCCCGCCGTTTTGCCAGAAAGCATCTTGGGCACCAAGGCGTACGGTTCCTCCTACAAGACTGTTGAGAAAAACGAACGGCGGACATAATACGATTTCGGTATTGCGAAAACCCCTTGCCGTCCGCTTTACCTTGGCAAAAAGCGTCTTTGCTTCCGGTAAGGTTACGGGGTTCATTTTCCAATTCCCCACCACTAGAACTTTCCTCTTTTTCATCCCGTTAAAAAATTAATTTTGTAAATTTAACATAACTTAAGTATCTGTGAGGACTAGCTAGAAAATTGTAATGTATTGTTTGGTTAATTTTCTAACGGGACAAGTCTCTTACGACTACCCCTTATAAATTCCGTTAGAAGTTCTTACTTCTAAGCGAGACTAACGGAATTCATCGCTATATAATAGCATCGAACAGACACGAAATGGAACATGGAGCAGTTCCGTGTTTGTTCGGTGTTGATTTTATTCTGTGTGAGTTCCGTGTTTACTGAACTTCACGCCACTTATCAAACACATACCCCCCAGCCGGACCGGAAGAGAAAAGTAAATTCGCCAAACCGCTTTCGTAAATGACTTCCGCGGAGTTATTAACGCTTATTTTATAAGCCGTAACCTCTTTAAGAGTCACGCTATTCGAAAGCTGTACGAGGCCGTGTCCGGCATAAAGCAAGAGCTTGCCACCGGCACTGTTTGAAATGGTAATAGCCGCGTTACTACCTCCCGTCTCCGCGCTTTTGTTTTGCGAAACTATTAGAAGGTAGGAGTTTGGGTCGCCTGAACCGTAATATTCCGTGGTATTACTTAGAGTAATCCGACTTCCTGAGGTTAAATCGGTCGGGTTGTCGGCAATTAGCGCGACACTTTTATTGCCAAGGGAGCTCACCAAACGTATCTCCGCCTGATTGCTTACGTCTATATTACCCACAACCCACACGGGACCGGCAAGGGTCAAAACCGCGTCTCCATAAAGATTCAAATCGCAATTTATCTTTTTTGGTCCCAAGGTAACGGCACCGCCGATTGAATACGGGCAAGGCGAAGTGTGAATCCCGCCGGCTAACGCCGCGGCTTCCCAGTCTGCGATAGTCGAATCTGGAATCGGTAAACTCGAGGTAGCCTGGTCTACACTTCCTGGGTAAAGCGTCCCAGCGACACTACTACCGGAAATCGATTGGTAGTAGGCGTCTCCGTCTATGTCCGCATTTTGAATCGTGTGAGCGTAAGCGGAACTTGTCGCATGAACACCAACAATGCTTCCGGAGGGTCCGGCGGAAACAACCGTGCCTTTTATGATATTGCTGTTTGCACCCGTAATCGGACCGTTGGAAAAAACATTTCCGACGATAGTCGCACTATTATTAAGAGACATGCCACCCGCTCCGCTTTGCATACCATAATGAAAGGAAGTGCCACTTCCCGACGTTAGATGTGTTTGGATATTTCTAATCAAACCCAAAGCGTTACCGGAAGAATTTATCTGCAAACCGCCAACGACTGTGGTTGACGTGGCAGTTGCCGTGTAACCGTTTAAGGATAAAGTTGACGGCGAAACAAACTGCTTTCCCGTTTTAAGCCGGTACAAGGCGTCCTCATTTACAGCTTGCGACACGTAGAGGCTCGCTCGCGTCCGCGTAAAATCATCGACTAGTTTTACCTGCCGAAGCACGGGGTTCAACACCCCCATACTGACCGCAAGACCAATGACAAGGAAAAATATTACAGCAACGATGGCGGCCTGCCCCCGATTAGTTGTAAGTTGTAAGTTGTAAGTTGTAAGTTTCATTTTAATAAGAGTCTCTTAAAATCGCCGTTCCGTAAAAGTTGGCCGAGCGAGCGGCGGGTCCGACTCCAGTTGAAAGCGTAAGCTCAATCTTAACCGCCTGTGAAATTCCAGTTGTAATCTGCCTAAAGACAAGATTTGTTAAGGTGACATCGGGAAGTGTCACTGGGCCAATATCCACACCATCCTGTTTAACACGAATTCCACCGCCGGAAACGTAAAACTGAACCGTCTGCGGAGTGCCGGAAACTGTGCTGGTATTCAAAGTCAAAATTCCGGGGCTGGTACCAAGTGTGCTTTGACCGACATCGACACTTTGGGCATTTCTAATGTCACGAACCATTCGGTCAAGGGCCGTCACCGCTGAAACCTGTATATGCCGAGATAATTTTAAATAGTTATAAGAATGGCTCATAAGAAGCATCATGTTTATAACAGCAACAAGAATAAGCACCAAAAGACCCGTGTAAATTATAGTTTCAACAAGGGAAAAACCCCGCCTAGGGTTTAGGGTGTAGGGTTTAGGGTGTGAGGTTTTAAATAATCCAGACATCAATTATTAAATAAATTAGTGATATATGTGGATATTGAGCGTACTGTCGTGGTGGCGGCGTTTTGCCACGAAACCGAGACGGTTAATTTTTTAGTTCCCGCATCAACCGTTCCGCCACTTGTCACGATTACATCCCCCGACCCCCTATTAACATTCGCGAGCGTGAAAGAACGAGTGTAGGTATTATCGATTTTTGAAACAGTGGTGGTTGAAAGCCACCGACTACCGTTCCAAAATAAAAAGTAATTATTGCCGGGAGTCAAACCCGCGATATTAGAAGTCCAACCGAAATCTCTAATGCTGGCGACAGCCTCGACTCCTTCCTCCAAAAGATACGTCGCTTGAATTGTTTTCATGGTCGTTACGCCAACACGCACAAACATATTATAGGCGGTTACAATTCCGGTAAGCGCCAAAAAAAGAAGAGCGGTAGCAATGACTACCTCGACAAGCGAAACGCCTTTGGTAGATTTAAGATTCATGATTCAGGATTCATGATTAATAAAGACCAATTCAACATAACATACCGGACTTTTCCCCATATTCTTGAATCGTGAATCATAAATCTTGAATCAACTAAATTTCGTGCTTCGGATTTAATTGCTAGAGGCTATCCCCGTCGAGAAAATAGTAACGGTTTTTGTTTGCGTGGTGCTGGCCAGTAGCGAAAGCGTGACCGTACCGTACTGTGCGGTATCCCCCACCAACCGATTAAAGATGACATCGCTTCCACCGCCCGCGAGCGAAATCGCGGAAATTTGCAACGAAGAATGAACCGGCTCCACGATATTCGACGCGGCACCCGCCGAATAAGTGGGGCCGGTAAACAAAATGGCTTTGGCTGTCTCGAAATGCACCCCGTACACCGAAGCGTTTTTGGCCGACAAGGTTAACCCTCGCGCTTGTTCCAAAAGTGAAAGTATCACCGAGGTTTGTTTATCAAGCGCCTGACGACCGGGAGCCTTGGAAAAAACACCGACAACAATCGTGGTAATGACAGCGCCGACGGCAAGCACGACAAGCATCTCGACAAGCGAAAAGCCCTTTGACCGATTCGAAAGGGAAATCTTCTTCGTTTCTTTTGGCATCGCTTTTGTTCGCATCATTCGCATGAATTCGTAATTTCGCATCGCTATACTATACGCTATCCAAAACCGAATACATCGGTGTTATCATGGCAACCGCGAAAAATCCGACAACGGCGCCAATGATGACCATAAGAAACGGTTCAATGACCGTGGACATATCCTTGGTTTTTTCCGAAACTTCTTCTTCATAAAAGACCGCTACCCCGACAAGCATTTCCGCGAGTTTCCCGGTCTCCTCTCCGACCGATACCATCTCACCGAAAAAAGCCGGATATAAATCCTCCTGTTCCATAAAAACTCCCGATATGGGTGAGCCTTTTTCGATTGTTTTTTCCGCCTTAATAAGGATTTCCTTGTAATAATGATTTTGGACAACCTCACCGGTAATTGAAATGGCTCGCACCACGGGAACACCGGCGGAAAGCAGGGAGGATAAAGTTCTGGCGGTACGGGCGGTATTTGTCTCTTTGACCAAAGTACCGATAATTGGAATTCTGAGCAGTAAATAATCAAAACCTCTTGAACCAAACCTCGTTCCTAAAAGAACACGCCCCAAAGCGTACAAAACGATGAGAATCACCGCCAAAACAAGCGTGTCCTCACGCAAGAAATCGCTTGCCGATATGACAAATCTGGTTGAAGCCGGCAATTCGGTATTTAGTTCTTTAAAGGTCGCCGTCAAAGTTGGAACCACGTACACCAATAGTAACCCCCCAATGACAAGCATTACTAACAAAATTACCGCCGGATATATCATGGCTCCGCGGACCTTTCTCTCAATATTGTAAGTGCTTTCCATTTGTGAGGCGACCATTTTAAGAGCGCCGGACAGTCCCCCGCTCTCCTCTCCAGACTTAACCATCGAAACAAAAAGCGTCGAAAAAACGTTCGGAAATTCCTCCAGAGTGTCACTAAATGTTTTACCTTTTTCAATTCTTTGATTGATACCGCCAACCAGTTCTTTCAGTTTATCTTTTTTAGATTGGCGCTCCAAAACGCTAAGCGCCCGAGAGAGTGACAATCCGGCTTCGAGCATTGAGCCCAAATTTCGAGCCAGAGTAATTTTATCGTGCATCGTAATACGCCCGAGAAACTTGAGCCGATTCATCAAATTCCAAGGTTTCACCGGCTCCACCTCGGAAACAAGTAAGACAATTTCATTGCGCTTCTTGACTTCTTTGTACAAAGCGAACTTATCCAAAGCCTCCTCTACGCCTTCGTAAATTGTACCGTCTGGCTTTTGAGCTTTGAATTTAAATTTCATAAAATTTATACGAACATACGAATTAAGAAAATATACGAACGGCTACGAAAATCTTGGTAATAAATTCGTGAATGTTGATAATTTTCGTATGTATTCGTATATTTGTCCCCATTTCGTATTTTCGTATTAAGAGTTTATTCCGAGACCACTCGGAATACCTCTTCAATCGTCGTAACACCCTGCACGCATTTGAAAATACCGTCCTCAAGCATGGTAAGCATGCCATCCTTCCTGGCTTGAGTTTCAATGTCGTTCGCCGTGGCACCGCGAATAATCAACTCCTTGATGGATGACGTGACTCTTAGAGTTTCATGGATACCGATTCGGCTCGAATAACCGTCCTTGCACTCAACCGAAAAAACCGGCTTAAAAAAGGGCACCTTTTCCCAAACCGCGGTTGGCGGCAAAACCTTCTCATCTTTGAGCGCCTTGAGCACGCGCTCAAGGTTAACCGATTTCGACAAGGTCGCGAGCGCGGCTTTATTCAAAAAATATTTTTCTTTATTCTGATAGAGCTTTCTTACAAGTCGTTGGGCAATAATAACGTTAACGGTCGACACGATCAGGAACGGTTCGACCTTCATATCCAAGAGGCGCGGAATAGCGCCCGCCGCGGAGTTGGTGTGAAGGGTCGAAAGCACAAGGTGACCGGTAAGAGAGGCGTTGACCGCTAGCCCCGCGGTTTCGTTGTCGCGAATTTCCCCCACCATAATAATATCGGGGTCCTGACGAACCAGTGTTCGCAGTCCCGAACCAAAAGTGAAACCGATTTCGGGCTTTACCTGAGTTTGATTGACTCTCGGCATTTGATATTCAATCGGGTCTTCCACCGTTGAAATGTTAACCTCCGGCGTGTTCAGAATATCGAGAATCGTATAGAGAGTGGTCGTTTTCCCCGAACCCGTCGGACCGGTCGTCAAAATCATGCCGGTTTTCTGCTTCATGCCGTAGTGAATTTTCTCAAGAGAGTCGCCGTGAAAACCTAAACCCTCTAATGAGAACCCCGACGCGCCCTCGCGGAGAAGCCTCATCACCACTTTCTCGCCAAAAAACGTCGGCAAAATCGAAACACGAAACGACACTTTTTCGTTGTTCACGTCCACCTTGAACCGTCCATCCTGTGGAAGACGTTTCTCGTCAAGCTTCAAACTGGACAGAACTTTAATGCGCGCCGTAATACTGTCCCCCGCGTTTTTCGGCAACGTCATGGTGTCGTGAAGAATCCCGTCAATCCGATACCGCACCAGCACTTCGGTTTCCAAAGTTTCAATGTGAATATCCGAAGCGTTTTGGATAATAGCGTGCTTCAAAAGCGTGTCGACAATCCGAATCACGGGCAAATCCTCGGCCATCTTTTTCAGGTCTTTTGTGTCGGAACCGTCCACACCAATATCGGTGAAGCTCTTGATGGCGTCTTTCTCTTTTTGAATGATATCGCCAAATTCCGCTTTGAGACTTTTCTGGTATTGCAAAAGAGCGCTCTTCAGTGATTCTTTGTCGGTCAAACGGGGCAAAATTTTCAAATGGACTTTCTTTTTGATGAAATCAATAGCCGCGAGGTCATCGGTATCGAGCATCGCCACCTCAAGAGAGGTCTGGTCTTTTTTGAAAGCCACGATATTGTGGTTTCGGGCAATCGGCTCCGGAATCATTGAAAGAACGTCAAAGGGAAGCTTTTGTCCCTTGAGGTCGACGAATGGAATGCCCAAAATATACGCTTGGACTTTACGGAGGTCGTCATCCGTAATTTTGCCGGAAGTCACCAGCACCGTACCGAGGCTCAGTTTTTTTTGGTCTGCCTCGGTCGTTGTCGAATCCAAATCGGCTTTGGAAACAAGACCCGAATCGGCAATAAACTCACGAAGTTGTTTTTCTTCGATGAACACCTTTTAATTATAGCAAAATAAACGGAGAACTTCTCCACAAAAAAGACGCAACAAAAATGTTGCGTCTTGGTGTCAAAAGAACTGATTTTTTACCTTTGTGGTCAGAAAGTTTACGAACATTTCCGCCCCACATTCGGTAAACCACGATTCTGGATGGAATTGCACCCCGACAATGTGCGGATATTCCACACATTCGACCGCCATTACAGCACCGTCCGCTGTCCGAGCTATTTGTCGGAGCACTTTCGGCGGGATACTTCCATTCACGATTACAAGGGAGTGGTATCTCATCGCTTGCAACCCATTCTTGATTCCGGAAAAAACTCCACGATTCTCGTGATACACCACTGAAGTTTTTCCGTGCATGATTTTTCCACATCTAGCTATCTTTGCCCCAAAGTACAACCCTATCACTTGGTGTCCAAGACAGATACCAAAAATCGGTACCAGCGCCTTGAAATACTCCAACACCTCATGAAACAATGTTACATCCTTAGGGTTCCCTTCTCCGGCCGACAGCACAATATGTGTCGGCCGGAACTTCACGACGTCCGCAACAGAAGCATCGGTTCGCACTACGCAAACTTTTGCTCCCAACAGCCTTAGACGCCGTACCATGTTGTATGTGAAGGAATCAAAGTGGTCGACGACCACGACTCTGATTCGATTTGTTTTTCTTTTTTTCACGTTCGTCCTTCCGTTGATTGTTCATTTCGGTAAGCGATTTCTTGATAGACCCCGCTTTTTTCTCCGTTTCCAGATACTCCGCTTCAGGATTGGAATCATACACGATTCCCGCGCCCGTCTGCCAATACAGCACACCTTTCAAAAGCAAAGCGCTCCTGATAATGATGCACGTATAGACCGACAAGTCGGTGAACCAGCCGAATGCACCTCCATAAGGGCCCCTTCTGCACGGTTCGAGTTCTGTTATGACCTGAAGCGCACGCACCTTCGGACATCCCGACAAGGTGCCGGCAGGTGTCACACCGAAGAAAGCATCGAGGGGAGGAACTCCATCTTGTAGCTTTCCTCGAACCTCCGAGGCCATGTGTATGACTGATCCGCAATATTCCGCCTTCATCAATTCGGTCACAACAACCGAATCGCTTTGGCAAAATCTACTCACGTCATTCAACGCAAGGTCAACAAGCATCTTGTGCTCGGCACGTTCCTTCGGATTGTTCAACAGAGCATTTTCGTTACGCTTATCTCCAGCGGAGATTTTTCCTCGTTTTCTGGTACCAGCAAGCGGTCGGATGATCATTTCCCTATTCCGAATGTCAGCCATAATCTCCGGAGATGAGCCGACCAGAATTGCATTGTTGCAATTTTTATCGGTACGCATATGGAACAGATACGGTGAAGGATTGATGCTTCTGAGAGCCTTGTAAAAAGATAACCCGTTTCCGGAAAACGAAACGGAAAGTCTTCGTGACAAAACTACTTGAAAAACATTTCCCTTGTTTACATGCTCCTTCGCCTTAAGAACCATGTCCATGAATTCTGATTTGGATAAGTTTGATTTTAGGTTTTCCATCTCAGCGACATCACACACATGTTGCACACTTTCTGAGTCGGTAACGAAATGCTCCATCTCCCCAATCAAACGGCATCCCTCCTTGTAGCCCCGCTCAACGTCGCAGGAAGTCGGCACATTAGCTACGTAGTAGAGCGTGTTTGTTTGGTGGTCGAGAATGATGATGCAGTGGAAGCAATAGAGGGCAACCACCGGAAGATTGAATGGGTCGACCGCGTGCGGTTTGACCGTTTTTTCAACGTAACTCACCACCTCGTGACTAAAGCTCCCTATCGCTCCGCCGACAAAGGGCAAGAACTCATGAGGAACCGGAGAAATATCTCTCAGCCTGCGCTTGAGAGATTTCAGGCTTTTGATTTTCCGCATGATGCAGAACGGACTGCCAAAGAGGCAGATGTACGTGTAGCGACCCAACTCACCCTTGTGAGTCGCGCTTTCCAACAGGCACGCCGGCAGTTTCGATTTCTGAAGAATCAATTCATACACTTGAAGCGGGTCGGGAGGTTTTTTCCCCGGCACGGCACGCACCAGCGTCGTGAACTTTCGTGAGTCCTTAACGGCTGCGATACGGTTGTTTCTGAATGTTGTTAATTCAGTATTTTTCATGATTTTCCTTATTTGGTTGTCAATTTAACTCCTTTTTTACTAGCAATAACCAACTCATAGCCCCTAATCGTCATCTCCAATACAAGAAAAACTTGTATAACACCTAGAGAGATAACTGTCTAAAACTTCAGAAGTGGCCTCACTGATTGTTCCGCTATACTTTTCTTGGCACTTCGGACATACCAAATTAGCCACAGTTGCATTTCCCAACGATTCACTTGTTATTATTTCTGTCACATCGGAACTATTCGTAGGCAACAAGATTGAGACTCCACATTGCTTACAGACATGTTCATACAAATGGTACTTAACGGCATCCATAATTTTTTTCCTTTATTTAATTGTCAAAGAACTACTTTTCTGGCTGTTCAGGACAACGAACTCCTCATTCGCTGTACTGTTCCAAACAAAAAAGACACCTTGGCTAAATCCAAGGTGTCTTTTTTGTCACAATTAATTAACGACAAAACAGATGGATCTCGCCATGAATAGACAAAGACCATCGCCAAACCGCACTTTTAATTTTTATAAATAATTGATTCATATTTTTATTTCATTTTATAATTCTTCAACACCTTCCAAAATCCGCCCTTTTCATTCAACAACTCGCGCGAGCCACGGGTAATTTTGGCGATACTGACTCCCAAATTGGTCGATATTTCCCTCTGCGGTATCCTTCTCGATAACAATTTAATGATTTGCCAACGAATGCTGATATCCTCAAACTCCGAAGGCGTAAGCAAATCCTCAAGAAACTCGTCCATCAACTTTGGATTCTTGATGGATACCAACAACCTCATTAACTCCTCGCGATATTTCTTATCCATATGATTTGTACTGTTGTAATGCTACACGAGTACAATATCACAAGCTTGAGATAACGCAAGTCTGAGGTGTGGATAACTCACACCTTTCTTTTGAAAATAAAAAGACGTTCTGTAATAGAACGTCTTGACGGTAAAGAACTGTTTGTTGATGTCTGACCTCCTCGCCTAATCGTCGGTGCGTGGTACCTCGTGTTGTACTCCGAAATCCTCCGGCTTGTAAGGTGGAATAAGTGGAATGCAACAATGCGGGCACCCAAACAACACGACGTCCGACTCCACAACAAGCACTTTGCACCGCGGGCACCAATAACATTTCTGTTTTAGTTTTTTCACCATACACCCCCTTTGTGTGAGGTGCTCGAAGTAGGTACCTGTCCGAAACCGATCCGCTTGGTTTCCGAACCGTTGCTAACGCTGTTCGGACTGACCGTAAAATATCCGACAAATACCTCCCTAGAACATTTTGGGCATTTGTAGAACACCACGTCATCCTTTCCTTCCCCGATGGTTTGCACAAGCGTCATGGGAATGGAACAAACACCGCAAGTGTGATTTCTCATAATTTTATCAATGGGTTGTAGTAAAGTTAAAGTATCGGGCAAACAAAAACCGCCCTCATCATGCAACACAAAAATTGCATAATAAGGGCGGGTTTCGTCTCCGCGGTACCACCTTACTTCGCCCGCCGAAGCTTCAGAGCATTGGCGGGTTCTCATTGACTCATGACTTCCTCACTTTCGCTTGGAACGACATCAATTATCCTATGGTTACGGAGGATACCGGATTCTCACTTGCGCAAGAACCATCCTTCCGCCGACAAGGCGGACATCTGGCCCCAACCCCCTGCTCGTTTCCGCGTCAGTCTGCGTAAAGTCCGCGACTGTCCGCGATTCCGATAGAGGAACCAGACATGGATGTTGTAACTGTCAATCTAATATCAGGTTACCAGACCTCCAAAATTTGTCAACCCTGTTAGAAGCAGAGGGTCGCTGCGAGCCCTCGCGGCTTTTAACGGGGTCAACTTTCCTTGCTCAAAAAATCTGGACTTAATCTAAAATCGCCTTAAACCAACCCAAGTTCCACGAAGAACGTAGAGCCCTTGCCCTCTCCTTCGGATTCCACCCAGATGCGACCCCCATGAGCTCTTATCATTTCCTTCGCAACGTAGAGACCAAGGCCAGTACCTAAAATATTTACTTTTGAAGCGTCTTCGGCGCGGGAGAATTTCTGGAATAGGTGAGGAATGGTTTCCGAGTTGATACCGACGCCGGTATCTTTGATAGATAGCAGAACCTTCTTGTTTGTTTTGTCGGATTCCAGTGTCAATGTGATACTCCCCTTAGGCGTATATTTCATGGAATTATCAAACAGGTTCCCGATCACTTGTTTCAATTTTCCGCGGTCCCCGTGAACATTGACCGGCGAGGGACAAATAGTCGTCGAAACATTCAAACCTCTCTTTTCAATAATCGGTCGGGCCTCACCCACAACCTCATTGACCAAAGCGCAAAAATCAAAATCAGTTAAGTCATATTTCATTTTCCCCTGCTCAATCCTCGACACATTCAAGAAATCCTCGACAATCACCACGAGCGACTGGCTCGACTGATAAATGGTGTCCACCGGCTCCTTCAAGCTTGTCGGCACCTCACCGTAATCCCCCTCAATCATCATGGACGCGTAACCCTTTATAGAAGTAAGTGGTCCGCGTATCTGGTGCGTGGCAAGCGATACGAATTCAGATTTGAGTTGATCTAGTTCTTTCAGTCTCTCATTCGCCTTTTCCAATTCTTTTTCCTGTTTCTCAATTTTCTCTCGCTGGGAAATTTCACGTTTGACCGACCGCACTAGATATATACCGAGGATAAGAAGAAGTATCGACGTCACCGCTACAATGATCCGCACCGTTTCGATTGTGCGCAGAAACAGTATGGAAACGACCAATATCCAGAGGGATACCACCAGAGCTTGCGTCGCGATGAGTTTTACGTTGAATAGCCTGTAGCGCACAATGAGATACCCAACGAAGGCGGCGAAGACAGGAGCGCCGAACAACCCGAATTGCGAATTGACCCAATCGTCGGTCAAGCTTCCGAAGATGTTTCCGGATGCAAACATAAGTAAAAAGAAGATAACGCCGAGTGAAAGAAGAAGTATCTCCTTCTTCGGGGTAGTATCCCGTTCTTTTCTATAGCGATAGATCGAATAGATGGCAATAGAGAGAACCGCCGAAAGCTCAAGAACATACGTGTAGTAGGCATAAAATGATTCGATAGGGATACAGAGCGAAAGATCAAATCCTTCCAGACTATATACTGTAGGTGTGATAAAGATAAGCGGCACATAAATAACTCCTGAAAGAATCTTAGCCTTAAGCGGGGCATCATGTTTGTTTATGAATACATATACAAGGTAGAGCATACCAATGTAAGTAAGCGGTTCGATCATAATCTGGATTGACCATAGGAACATAATGAGGTCGCTTCGATTGCTCGCCCAAATGATCACATTGAAAAACACCCAGAGCAGGAAGGGTACCAAGCTCCAAAACAGTATTTTGTTAGTGAGACTTTTCCGGTCATTGAGATAAACAAACAGACCGATCAAGAGAGACAAGACAAGTGCTGTAAGATGTGTATAGTAAATTAGTTTTGGGACGTGGCTCGAAAGCACCAAATACTTGGCGCTTTCAGAAAAACAAAGTGCGAGTTCTGATACCATATCTTAGGCTTTTATACTAACATGAATACTTTCATAACCTCCCCCAAAAATATAGCTTACAAGCAATCTAACTTTTTCCCCGCGCTGTACATGTTTCCTCTCGACTGGCACTACAACCGGCCCGTTCAATGAGTCAGTGTCAGCAAGTGTGATATCTTGATTGAGCTGACACATACTTGAAAGTTGGACCGCATTGATCGTCCCATTCTCGGTAACCATGATATCTAGTGATGTTTCAAATTTTTCCGGAGCCGACTTTGAGAATTCAATTGAATTAATAAGCGTCCGATCGGTCAAAGCCCGCAATACTTTCATGGAAGGATCGTAGAATTTCCATGTGTGCCGTATAAACGGTACGTTCAATCCGTAGCACGAGAAATCAAAATTACCCAGTGTTACAAAAGTGTCCTGACGTGAAGGAATGAATACGGTAGAATTGTTGACGACTCCCTGACGGTGTAGATTGTTTATTGCACTCACCTGATATTCGTCGATCATACCCGTCGTAAGCATTTCCATGATGACGGTATCGAACTTGAGTCCTGGCTCAAACTCATAGGTCCGACCGTCGCCAATCCTTACCTCAACGGACAGCTGATTATTGGCCGCTATTACTTTTTTTGCGGCATCAGCAATGAATGAATCGTACTCGAGAGAAATAACCTTTTTTGCACCGGCTTTTGCCGCAAAGAGGGCTAATACCCCTGAACCAGTCCCGGAATCAAGCACGGTGTTCCCGACTTTAACACTTTGACTGATCGCTTTTTGAAAAGCGCCCGTTCGAGGGATGTCGGAAAGGCATTGACTTACGATATCTATTGAACTGAAAGCCTTTGATCCTCGCTTTTTGAATTGGAGTCCGAATATCACACCGTTGGTGATGATCATATAGATGGGATACAGGAGAATCGAAAATGCCGCTTTTTCAACAGCCAAAAGATTTAACAGCTGTCCGCCGAACGCGAGTCCCCAAGCCTTTTTATCCTCATGCTCTGGTCGGTGAAAGGATTTCTTTATGGTAGGTATCACTGCCATCAGGTCGATGAAAAGGTAAACCACCAACCCGACAAGAGCCGAATTGGTGAACCACCAGAGAAAGGTGCCGATTCCAGCTCCGACAAGACACCAGCGATCGAGACGTGTCCATCCACCCTCTCCGTACTTTATGGAAAGCAAGGCAATGATCGCGGGGCCGATCGCCTCGCTGAGCGGTACCCATATGGTACTTCGTGCTCCTGAAACATAATAACTTGCGACGATAAGGACACCAACGCCTCCCCAGATCCACCAAGAAGCTCTGTTGGGTTTCGTATCACCCTTAAGAATAGCGGGAATGTAGAAAAAGTATGAACTGAGTGCCAAGAGGCCGGATACGATACCGATGATTTCCAGAGTGTTCATGTTACTTCGAAAATTACAAAAACGCCACGCTTTCACCTTCCGCCGGCAAGACCTCTTCTAGCGGAGCCTCGCCTTCTACAAGGAAGTCCTGACGAACGACGTAGCGATAATAGGAAAGAGCGGTGGCTACGCCCATAGCAATAAGGAGTATCAGAAAAAAAATCTTAGATGGCAAACTCATATCATGCGAGATTATGTTCCGGGTACCGTGTCCCACGCTTAATAAAATTTTGCTCTACGTCCTTTAGCCCAAACTGTCTGGTAAAATAATCTACAATAAATTTCGTATCCATTCCCTCCTTGCATGTATACACATCCGCGCTCAGGAAACCTCTAGCGGGAAAAGTATGAATACTGATATGGCTTTCAATAATTACCACGAAGCCACTCCAGCCACCGGGGTCCTTAGTGTCGTTACCTTTCGCAAAATACACTTCTGGCTCCGACAGCTTCCCCATTTCCAAAAGTCGGGGCAATTCATCCAGACATTTAAAAACCAACTCTTTGTCATTTAGCTTTTCCCTGTCACTGCCATATCCGTCAATCGTTAAATGTTCGCCGAAATGCGCCATAGAAGAATTGTAGCATTAAACAGAAAAATCCAAAGCCTGGTATTCTTCTAGTATTCTTTAAGCAAACCAAAGACATCAGATCGTCAGTTTACACATGTAACCTATTCCAAGCGATAGCTTGGAATAGGTTACACCCGTTACACTCCCCATATCGCGAGTTACAAATTAAAGTTCGCATGTGCCTGCTGAAAAAACAATCGGGGTAATATGTAGCGGGCAATCCTTGAGTTCGAAACTTCTTTGATGTATCTTCATGATAGAGACAACCGCTCGTGTGAGCGGATTTGTTATACGGACAAGACAAGCGCATTGAAAAAGAAACGTTCTGTTTATGAAAATGAGAACAACCGTTATCGCGGTGTTGGTTTCGATGTCATCGGTAGAAAAAGCGCAAATGAATGCGGCTCAGGTTCCGGACACAATGGTCAGACTTTCTATGCTAAATTTTGTAGGTCGCATATTCTTCCCCGTGGTTCATGGCATCCTGCTGTTCGACCTTGCGTCGAATTAGCCTCGGTCAGACTACCCGGGGAAGAACATGAGACGTTACAAATCTTTGGTTTAATAGAAAGTTGCCCTCACAAGAGTGGCTTACGATAAAGGAATACTTGGATATGTAATGTCTCTGGTCGGTGGCGATCTAACAATTAATTTCAAAAATACATGAATACATTAAATGCAAAATCAACAACCCTGCGGCAGAGACCGCAGGGTATGCTCGGTCTCATGCCTAAGTAGTAATAGTGAGAGTTTACCATAGCTTGAGAGTTTCCACATCGCGTTTCCCTTGGTTTTTGACGTATCTCTCCACCACAG
>Ga0209211_10003276_pt1 | contig 26653 bp, 21 predicted proteins | sample RifGroA2_FD_183992 | JGI IMG/M metagenome (GOLD analysis project Ga0209211, IMG submission 183992) | Groundwater microbial communities from Rifle, Colorado, USA - Groundwater A2 (SPAdes) (version 2) | ecosystem: Environmental > Aquatic > Deep subsurface > Groundwater | place: Rifle, Colorado...
GATCGCTTGGCGACGATACGAAAAAAAAGCGGCCTGGATGTCGTGATTCCCAATCTTGATTTTGAAATTGCACGTTTCCAGCGCATTGCCTCGGAGCTTGACCGTATTGGCGTCAAGACCTTGCTGCCCGGCGCCTCGGCGCGACGCAAGCTGGGCAAGCAGGCACTTGCCGAACTGATTGGTCGGCATCAATGGCGGGGGTTTGAGTACCCGGAAACGATGCTGATCAGGAGCCGTTCCGATCTGGTTCGTGCCTGCGAGCGATTCGGGAGTCCGCTGATGCTCAAGGGAATTCTTGCCGGCGCCGCCCGAGTGTTCACGCTGCAGCAGGCACTTGTGGCATGGATGCGGTTCAAGGCCGAGGGTGATGCGCAAGTGCTTGCCCAGCCTTCGGTGTCTGGCGAGGAGTTCGGCGTTGGCCTGGTGTGCGATCGCGCGGGGAGCATGATTGGCGCCCTTCCCCTGAAAAAACTCGTGATGTGCGAACGCGGCAAGACATGGGGAGCCATCCCGGTCGCGTTGTCGCAAGCCGTCGCGGATCTGGGCGACATGATGAAGAAGGTGGGTTGGGTTGGTCCGGCCGACGTCGAGTTCATTCGCGACTCGATGACGGACAGGCTGGAACTGATCGAGATCAATCCGCGCTTCCCGGCGTGGATAGGATTCTCGGGGCTGATGGATGTCAATCTTCCTCGCCAGGCGGTACTGGCGGCCGTGGCACGACACCCCGTGCCAGCGATTCGCGTCGAGGATCTGGCACAGGGTGTCGTATTCATGAGAACCGCGGAAGAGATTCCCGCGGCTGCCTCCACCATGGCGGCTATTGTCAATCGCGGCGAGATAGTTTATGGCTAAGCGGCTTCCTTATTCGGCACCCAGGCTGGAGTTGATCACTCCGCGCAGCATGCAGAAGCATCGCACGGTCGACATCAGTGCCGCGGAAACGGTAATTGACGATGTCGGCGATGTAAAAGCACTTCTGAGAGAATTCGGTTCACCTCTTTACATCCTGTCGGAGAAGGTACTGCGAGCGCAGTACCGTTCCTTCCGCGACACGTTCGCCGCACCCGGAGTCGACACGGTTGTCGCCTACTCCTACAAGACCAATTACCTTCCCGCCGTTTGCTCGATACTGCATCAGGAGGGTGCCTGGGCAGAGGTGGTGTCGGGAATGGAGTACGACCTCGCCCGTTCGCTGGGCGTGCCCGGCGCCAAGATCATTTTCAATGGACCCTACAAGCGGCCGGAGGAACTGGCGCGCGCCATCAAGGAAGAGGCGCTGATCAATGTCGATAACTTCGATGAACTCGATCTGCTTGTCTCGGTGGCGCAAAATCTTGGCATTGAAGCGCGCATGGGATTGCGCATCAACTTTCAGTACGGTCGGCAGTCATGGACCAAATTCGGCGTGAACGCCGACAACGGAGAAGCGCTCGAAGCGCTGCACAGAATCAAGAAGGCCGGGCGATGGCTACGGTTCGAAGCCTTGCACAATCATTCCGGAACCTTCCAGGTGAATCCGGATATTTACGCTCGCGCGGCCCAGGTCCTGATTGCCATCGCGAAAAGCGCCAGGGGATTGGGATTGGCTCCCGTCATTGCCGATTTCGGCGGCGGCTATCCGTCAAACAATCGCCTGAAGCCGGCTTTTGACGTACCGGGCGGGTCGGGATCGAGCGGACAGTTTCTGGCGCCATTCGCGGAAGCGATTGTCGGGCCGCTGAGCAAGGCGCGCAAGGGTTTTGGCGAGCGGCCGACATTGGTGCTGGAACCCGGCCGTGCCCTGGTCGACACGGCTTTCCGCCTGGCCTGCACCGTGGTGGCCCGCAAGAACATTGCCGGGCAAGGAGAGGCGGTGATCGTGGACGCCGGGGTCAACTTGGTGCCTACAGCCTATTGGTATGATCACGGCATCAATGCAGCGTCAAACAAGGAACCGCAGGCAACGCAGGCGGCAAAGCCTGTCGCGGTGTTCGGTCCGCTGTGCATGCAGGTCGATGTGCTGCGCGAGCGCGCCGTCTTGCCGAACATGTCTCTGGGTTCGCCGCTGATCATCTCGAACGTGGGTGCCTATTGCATTACCCAATCGATGCAGTTCATTCAGCCGCGTCCCGCCGTGGTGGTGGTGGGCCCCCATGGCGTCGAGGTGATCAGGCGACGCGAGACGCGAAGCGACATCTTCGGCATGGACAGCATTCCGCCCCGACTCAGAGGCAAGGGAGCGACGTTCTGACTCATGACGAACGCGATGCGCCGTCTGTTGGAGGACGCCAGCAAGGCCTGGCTCAAGGGCTTTGCCCAGATCGCATTTCTTGATCGGCCGGTTCATGGCGTGCTCGTCCTTGTGGCGATTGCCGTCGTCGCCCCCTGGAGCGCGGTCGCCGCGGCATTCGGCGCCACGCTGGCGATTTTGCTGGGCAAGCCGTTCTTTGGCCAAAGCGAACTGGAATGGAAGGAAGGTTTCGGTGCCTACGATTGCATACTGCTCGGTGTTGCCTGGGGAGGTGCATTCGCCAATGGCCTGCATATGGTTTTTCTTCTCTCCCTGGCGGTCCTTGCCTGTCTTGGGATGCGTGGCTCTGTTGTACGCTGGTTCAACGCCATGGGCTTGCCGCCGCTCGCCGTGCCGGGCCTCATCTGTACCTGGCTGTCGGTAAGCGTATTTTCGGCGTTTGGGAGGGACTTCTGGCTGGCTCCGCCGGACAATCCGTTCGGCCGATCGGGCGCTGCAATCGCGATAATTGTGGTTGCGCTCGGCTTGTTCCTGAAGCATCCCCGCGCCGCCGTCGGCACTGCATTGGCGGCGAGCGCGACGGGTATTCTGTATTTCGTGGTCGAGGGCGACCCTTTCTCGATCAGGGGAGCAGGACTGTGGGCATTTACCGTGGCCCCGGCGGTTTTTGCCCTTCCAGCGGTGTTCCTTGACGGATTCCGGTCGGCATGGAGGACCGGGGTGACGGCCGCGATGCTTTCCTCCGCAACATGGCTGCTCTGGCGCCACCTGCCCCTGCTCGATCAGGTTCCGCCGCTGATGGGGCCGTTGTTTATCGGTATCTGGAGCGCCTTGCTCCTGACGCTGGGGAAGGACAGAAAGCTTTGCCTCGAACCGGGGGTGCAGCGCGCTGCCCGCCTCATGATAGAGGCGCAATCCAAGGGAGCGACCCTGGCGTTGACCGGCGCGGGGCTCAGTACCGCATCAGGAATTCCGGATTACACCGCGGGTCACTGGCTGGACCCCGGCATTCCTGTTTCCCGCTACAGCCATGGCGCGTTCCTCGCCGATCCGGAATCACGGTCCTTGTACTGGGACGCGTGTGCCCGGTTTCGCGACGTCGCGACCAACGCAAAACCGAATCCCGGACATTTCGCGTTGGCGGAACTGGCGGCTTCAGGATGCATCGGCGCGACCATAACGCAGAACGTCGATGGCCTGCACCAGGCGGCAGGAAGCCGCGAGGTCGGGGAACTGCATGGAAACATCTTCAAGGTTCGTTGCCTGGCTTGTGACCATGTTTCTGAGTGGCCTGCCGCCGGCTCCTGGCGCTATGCATCGCCGTGCTGCGCCAGTTGCGGCGGTCTGCTGAAGCCGGCAGTGATAGCCTTTGGCGAGAGCATTCGCCTGGCAACCTGGCAAAACGCCGATGAGGAAGTTGGTCAGTGCGCCGCGCTGCTGGTGGTTGGATCCCAGCTTGCCGTTTCCTCCGCCGGTGCACTGCTTGCGACGGCGCGCGCTCGCGGCGTGCCCTGCGTCTTTGTGACGCTTGGATACATGGCCGTGCCGATCCTGCCAAACGACATCGTGTTGCCCTTTCGGGCTGAACTGGCCTTGCCGGCGCTGGCGAGGCTCATCGGCACAGCGAAGACGGGACAGGCCCGGCAATGAGTCTGATACTGGCCCCGGAGCAGATTTCTCGTGAGATCGACCGAATTCTCGAGTTTCTTTCGGCACGGATTCAGTCTGGGCAAAAGACGGTCCTTGGACTTTCGGGCGGGATTGATTCTGACCTTACGGCACGCCTCGCCGTGCTTGCTTTGGGGCCTCGGAGAGTCAAGCTATTTACGGTGATTCAAACTGACATGGAGCCCGGCCATTTGAACAATGCGCGATTGCTTGCAATCGAGCTTGGGGTGCCACTGGTGGAACTTGCGCTTGCGAATTGGGCTTCGGGTCTGATTGACGGGCTTTGTCGTGCCGACCCCGGCGAAGGCTTCAGCAACGAGGCCGCCCTGGATATTGGTCGTGCCAGGAATTGCCTGCGCACGGCTATCTGTTCGACCTATCACGACCGGGGGTACCTGTCCTTGGCAAGTTCGAACCGGACCGAAATCGAATGCGGATTTCTTGTCCGTCTTGCCGACGGTATCTGGCATCTGGGACCGCTCGCGCATTTGTACAAGACCCAGGTCTATCAGTTGGCGGCAGTGCTCGGCAGCAGCCAGGAAGTGATCCGGCAGCCAGCGTCGGCGGGATACTGGCCCGGCGAGAGCGATCTCGAGGACCTTGCCTACTGGTTGGTCAATCAGCGGCCGATCGGCGCCCAGCGAAGCTTTTCCGTGCCCGAGATCGCACTCGCCCAATCGATCCGGGCAGAGCTTACTTTCGAGCGGCTGGATAGCGGACTTCAGACCATTGCCGCCGGCTGCAGCGATCCGGAATTCATCGCGGCAAACTCCGGGCTGTCCGTCGCGACTTCGCACCGGCTATTGCGTCTCACCGCTGCAGCGCGCGAGATTGCCGCGATCCCGGTGTTTCGGACACTTTGACACGAGGCAGTCGACCAGGCGAACCATCGCTCCCGAGCACAATTGGTCTGGAGTTTCGGCGCAAAATGGAGCTGTTTGATTGATCAATCAAGACGCATTGAATTCTTCGACAGGGGCCTTTTGAAATGACTACCGACCCGGCACCGCCATCTTTCGTTTTGCGTGTTCCCCGCTACGATGACGTTGGAATCTACGCGGCATTCATGGCCGACCCGCAGGTGACGATCTGGCTCGAGGATCGCTGCCAGCGACCGGTACATTTTCATCACGCCATGGCATTTGTTCTTGGCGAGGCATGGTGCCGCCTGGCGATCGAGTACCAGGGTCGCTTCGTCGGCATGACCGGGCTGGAGGATTACGATCCCGGCAATGGCGTCGCGCGGTTTTTTATCGTAATGGGCGACAAGGATTCTTCGAACAAGGGCCTGGGCACCGCTGTGACGCGCGCGTTGGTGACCAAGGGCTTTCGGGATCTGGGCTTGCGAAAAATAGTATCGAACTATTTCGCGCCGAATGTCGCTTCCCGGATTATCCACGCCCGCGCGGGATTTTCGGAGGAAGGCGTGCAGCGTCAGGTGGGGTGGCGGCGGGGAGAATGGGTGGACCACGTCCTGCTGTCCATTCTGCGGGAGGAATGGCAAAGGGCGACAGCTTCGCAACCGGTGTCTGGGTCGGGATCCTGAAGGAACCGCGCAATCCACGGGGTGCGGACATTGCCGCGGGAATCAGCCGTCGAGTTCGGCGTGGCGCGGACAGGAGACAAGATGGTCGTTGACCATGCCTGTTGCCTGCATGTGGGCGTACATGACGGTGGGGCCGATGAAGCGAAAACCGCAGCGTTTGAGTTCCTTCGACAGGGCTTCGGCTTCGGGGGTGACGGCGGGAACTTCGGCCAGTGTGCGCCAGCGGTTGATGCGCGGGCGGCCATCGACAAACTGCCACAATAATTGATCGAGGGACCCGCCTTTTTCGTAGAGCTCCAGTGTAGCCCGGGCGTTGCCGATGCTGGCCGCAATCTTCAGACGGTTTCTGACAATGCCCGCATCAGCCAGCAGTCGCGCTACATCGGCCTCGCCGTAGCGCGCGATCCGCGCCACATTGAAGCTGTCGAAGGCACGGCGATAGTTTTCGCGCTTCCTGAGGATGGTGATCCACGACAATCCGGCTTGCGCGCCCTCAAGGATCAGGAACTCGAACAGCATTCGTTCGTCATGGCAGGGCACGCCCCACTCCTGATCGTGATAGGCCGTGTAGAGCGGGTCGTCGCCGCACCAGGGGCAGCGCGCCGTGGTGCCAGCGCCGACTTTCAATTCAGCACCAGCACGCCGCGCTTGAGGCCGTGGTCTTCCGGATGTGCGGCGAGGACAAAGCCCAGGCTGGCGACGAAGGCCAGCATGCGCGCGTTCTCGGCGAGAAAGTCGCCATGCATGTATCTGAGGCCGCTGCTGCGCGCCGTGTCGATCAGAACGCCCATGAGGCGGCGCGCCAGGCCCTTGCCTTGCCAGTCGTCGGCGACGACGATGGCAAACTCGCAGGATTCGCCGTCCGGGCTGGTGGCATAGCGGACGACGCCGACCTCTTTTTCGGCACCTTCTTCTTCGATGGTGGCGACAAAGGCCATTTCGCGGTCATAGTCGATCTGCGTGAGTCTGGCCATTTGTGCAGGGGAGACTTCGCGGATGGTGTTCATGAAGCGCATGTAGCGTGATTCGGGCGACAGCGCCTTGACGAACAGCTGTTCCATGCGGACGTCTTCGGGTTTGATCGGGCGGATCGTGACCTGCGTGCCGTCCTTGGCCTGAAAGCCGGTCTTCAGGTGCGACGGATAAGGATGAATCGCCATGTGGTCGTAGCGACCTGCGGTGATCGGCATGTTCTCGATGGCAATGCGCGCGTCCACGGCCACCGCGCCGTTTTCGTCGACGATCAGCGGATTGATGTCCATTTCGCTGATCCACGGCAGTTCGCAGACCATGGCGGAGACGCTGAGCAGTACGGCTTCGATGGCGGCCATGTTGACCGGCGGCATATTGCGGAATTCGCCGAGTCGTGCCGTAGTCCGCGTCGAGGCCAGCATGTCGGCCACCAGGACGGAATTCAGCGGCGGCAGGGCGACGGCGCGGTCGCTGTTGTAGGCCTCGACGCTGGTGCCGCCGGGTCCAAAGACGATGGTGGGGCCGAAAATCTTGTCGCGCACCATGCCGACCATCAGTTCGCGTCCATTCGGCTTCTGGATCATCGGCTCGATGGCGATGCCGTTGATCTGCGCGTCGGGACGACTCTTCTTCACGTCGTCCATGATTTCCAGCCAGGAATCGCGCACGGCGGCAAGGCTGCTCAGATTCAGGCGCACGCCGCCGCAATCGCTCTTGTGCGCAATCTGGGGTGAGTCGATCTTCATCACCACCGGCAGGCCGAGTTCTTCGGCCAGTATCATGGCCTCGGAAGCGGATCGCGCGACCACGGTTTGCGCAATTGGAATCCTGAAGGAGGCCAGCACCGCCTTCGATTCCATTTCGCCGAGCACCTTGCGGCCCTCCATCAGCGCTGTTTCGATGACCAGGCGCGCCGATTCCAGCCGCGGCGGCGCCTGCTCGGAAATCGAGGGCGGGGTTTGCATCAGCAATTGCCGGTTTCTGTAGTAGTTTGAAATGTGCGAGAACAGGTCGACCGCCGGTTCCGGGGTGCGGAAGGTGGGAATCGCGGCGCCGCGGAACAACTTGCGCGCTTCGCCCACTTGTTCTTCGCCCATCCAGCAGGTCACCATCGGCTTGTCGCTTTGTCGCGCGATCTCGATCACGGTGCGCGCCGCCTGGGTCGGGTCGGTCATCGCCTGCGGCGTCAGGATGACCAGCATGCCGTCGACATTGTCGTCGTCGATGCAGGCCTGGAGCGCGGCACCGTAGCGCGCCGGATCTGCGTCGCCCAGAATGTCGATGGGATTGGACTTGGCGCAGGTGGCGGGCAGCAACTCGCCGAGGCGGGTGACAGTGGCGGCATCGAGATGCGCCAGGGGAATGCCGATGTCCTCGGCGTGATCCGCGGCCATGACGCCGGGGCCGCCGCCATTGGTGATGATCGCCAGACGTTTGCCGCGCGGCTTGAAGTGCGAGAACAGGGCTGACGCCGCGGCGTACATCTGGCCGATGTTGGCCAGGCGAACGACGCCGGCGCGGCGCAAGGCGGCGTCGAATACGTCATCGGCACCGACCAGGGCGCCGGTATGCGAGAGGATGGCTTTTTCGCCGGCCGGATGCTTGCCGACCTTGATCAGCAGCACCGGCTTGCAGCGTGCCGCGGCGCGCAGGGCGCTCATGAAGCGGCGGGCGTTCTTGATGCCCTCGATGTAAAGAAAAATGTTCTCGGTGTGTGGGTCGGAAACCATGTAGTCGAGCACTTCGCCGAAGTCGATGTCACTTTCCGAACCGAGCGAGACCACATTCGAGAATCCGACCTTGTTCGGCAATGCCCAGTCGAGAATTGCAGTACAGAGTGCGCCGGACTGGGAAATGAGGCCTATCGTGCCTGGGTTCGCACTGCCGTTGGCAAAGGTCAGGTTGAGCTGGCTGCCGGGGCGCATCAGCCCCAAGCAGTTGGGACCGATCAGGCGCATGCCGTGGCGACGCGCATTCTCCAGCGCGGTGTGTTCCAGAGCTCTGCCACGCGGGCCAGCCTCTGAAAAGCCGCCGGAAATTATGATGGCGTTTCTGCATCCGGCGCGACCACAGGCATCGATGATGTCGGGCACGGTATCCGCCCGGGTACAGATCACGGCGATATCGAGCCGCTGCGGAATGGTATCCACCGACGGATAGCTTTGCTGTCCGAACACGGTTTCGTGTTTTGGATTGACAAAGAACAACTTGCCCTTGTAGCCGGAATCGAGCATGTTGCGAACCAGCGTGACGCCGATCGAACTGGGTGTTTCCGAGGCGCCGACAATGGCTATCGATTCCGGCTCGAAAAGGGTGTGCAGGTAGTGTCGTTCGTTGTTCATGGCGGCGCCTCGTGGCGTCGATCAGACGTGTTTCAGGAGGGTTGGTGCGCTGCAACAAAAAGCATAGCACCTTCCGGGTCTTGGTGCTTGTCGATTTACTTACTGACGCGCCGATTCCCGGCGCCGACTATCCCGATAGTGGTTGTAATGGCGATCGGCACTCAGGATGTGGTTTATCAGCCAGCCGGTCAACAAGCGCCTGACGCGGAAGGCCAGATAGACGCGATTTTCCTCGCCGAGCTCGATTTCACGTCGCAACTCGCCAAAGTATTCAAAAAAGCGCTGGTGCTGGCGGATGTGCAGGTCGCGGAAGGGGTATTCATCTTCCTGCATCAGTTCCTCTTCGATGGTGAAATCGTGGGTTGCGGCGAACTGGATCTGGGCCAGAAGCGGCGCTGTCAGATTCAGCGCGCTGACGTTTACCGCGCGGGCCAGGGCATTCATGTCGGCAAGCAGGTTCTTGCGTTCAGTATCCAGGGTGGCGTGACCAAAGGCGTACTCCTCCCGCCAGATGGCAACCAGTTCGGCGCGTTGCTCACGCGGACTGCCGGAGGGAGTTTCGCAGCGTTCGAGATAGACGCGGGCGGCATCATCGTCGGGCACCAGCGCAAGGTAGGCAAGGAGTCGTTCGTGGGCACTGACGATGTCGTCGACGTGGTAGCAGGCCAATGCCTCCTCGAAAATCTTCCGTGTCTTTATCTTTGCCTCTCTCACCGGGGCGGAGTCGCCGTCAAAGACTTCATATACCGATTGGGTGCCCTGCTTGCCGCGTACATGGGTACGATCAAGAAAGCGGATCGACCAGAGGTCGGGTTCGTCAAGGCAATAGAGGGTGTATTCGCTGATCAGAATGGGCACTCCGTATTCCTTGGTGAGGCGTTCCATCCGCGCCGCGAGGTTGACCGCGTCGCCTATCACCGTGCCATCCATGCGCGAGGCGCCGCCGATGGTGCCGAGGATGACGATGCCGGTGTTGATGCCGATACCCACCTTGACCTGGCGGTAGCCGGCGCGCTCGCGACCGGTGTTGTATTCGTCAAGTCTTTTCAGCATTGCCTGCGCGCAGCGCAACGCTGCATCGGGCGAATCCGGAAACAGCGCCATGATGCCGTCGCCGATGTACTTGTCGATGAATCCGCCATGAGCGGCAATCACCGGCTCCATCTGAACCAGATAGGCATTGAGGAAGTTGAAATTTTCCTGCGGGCTCATTGATTCCGACAGCGAGGTGAAGTTGCGAATGTCGGCGAACAGGATGGTCATCTTGCGCTCGACCTGCTGCCCTACCTCAATCTTGCGGATATCCTCGATGCCGAGCAAGTGGAGGAATTCGCGCGGCACGAAGCGGCTGTAGGCGGCAGTTGTCGATCGCAGCCGCTCGCGCAGGGCGTTGGTGTCGTCCTGTGCGATGCCTACAAACGTCTGGGGTGGTACGGGCATGTGGTGTGAAGCTACCGGGAAGCAGCTTGCGCCTGGATTTGGGTTCAAAATGATACCTGACATGGCGATACTTATGAGTCACTTATGTTTTTGATTCGTCGATCAGGGCGGATGGCCATATAACGACCGGGCCGGACGATCCCCCGCTTGCTGCAATAATTTGATGCGTTGTCATGGCCATGCAGTTTCCAGCGGGGTTGTGACGTAGGGAAGGCTCTCCGCCCCCGCGGGATGCCCGAACAGATAGCCCTGGTAGGCCTGACAGCCCTGGCTGGCCAGCAGGTCACGCTGGGCTTCGGTCTCCACACCTTCGGCGATCACCGCCAGTCCCAGACTCTGGGCCATGGCAATGATAGTTCTGGCGATGCTCGCATCGTTGGCTCCGGTAAGCAGGTCACGCACGAAGGACTGGTCGACCTTCAACTGGTTCAACGGCAAGCGCTTGAGGTAGGAGAGTGACGAATAGCCGGTACCGAAATCATCGAGCGAGAAGCTTATGCCGCGGGCTTTCAACGCGACCATCTTGGCGATGGTGTCCTCCAGATCATTCAGCAGCACGCTTTCGGTGAGTTCCAGCTTGAGTCGTTCCGGATTGGCGCCGGTGCGATCAAGCACTGCCCGTAGCTGCGCCACGAAGTCTGCGTGGTGGAACTGGCGGGCGCTGACATTCACCGCCATCGTGAGAATCGCTGTGTCGGCTCGCGCGGCCCATGCCGCCAATTGACTGCACGCGGTTTCCAGCACCCACTGCCCCAAAGGGATGATCAGGCCTGTCTCCTCCGCCAGCGGAATGAAATCGCCGGGCGATACCAGGCCGCGCCGGGGGTGTTGCCAGCGCACCAGGGCTTCGGCGCCCGTGAGACGACCCGCGCCATCGACCTGGGCCTGATAGTAGAGAAGCAACTGATTCTTCAGGACGGCTTCGCGCAACTCCGTTTCCAGCCTGGCGCGGGCGGTAACCACCGCTTGCATTTCCGGATCGAAAAAACGCAGGGTGTTGCGACCGCCGGACTTGGCCTGGTACATGGCGAGATCAGCCTGTTTCAGCAGTTCGTCGATCGAGTTCTGGTGGGCGCTGAACAAGGTGACGCCGATACTCGGCGTGCTGCGGCATTCGTAACCGGCGAGCGGATAGCTGTAATTGAGCGCGGCAAGAATCTTTTCGCCCACGGTTTCGGCCTGGGTGGCCGCATCTTCCAGGTTCTCGCTCAGATCTTCCAGCATCACGACGAATTCGTCACCGCCCAGTCGGGCCACCGTGTCACCCTCGCGGATGCAGTCGGCAAGGCGCTCGGCGACCTGGATCAGCAACAGGTCGCCCTTGTCATGACCAAGCGTATCGTTGAGTGTCTTGAAGTTGTCGAGGTCGATGAACAGCAAAGCTCCCAGGCGTTTGTTGCGCGCGCTGGCGGCCAGGGCCTGGTGCAGGCGGTCGAGCAGGAGGCGGCGGTTGGGCAGGCCAGTCAGCGAGTCGGAAAAAGCCAACTGCCTGATTTTGTCTTCCGCCAGTTTGTGCTGGGTAATGTCGGAAAACGCGCCGACGTAATGGCTGACCTGGCCGTGCGCATCGAACACGGCGGTAATGGCGAGCCATTCGGGATAGATTTCGCCGTCCTTGCGCCGGTTCCAGATTTCGCCCTGCCATGATCCATCGCGTCGAATCCGCTCCCACATCGCGCCATAAAAGGCCTCGTCATGACGGCCGGAATAGAGCAGGCGAGGCGTCTGGCCCACGGCTTCCTCCGCCGTGTAACCAGTGATCCGGGTGAAGGCCCGATTGACCCGCAGGATCACCCCGTTGGTATCGGTGACTGTCATCCCTTCCTGCGATTCGAAGGCGGTCGCGGCGACGCGCAACTCGTCATCCGCCGCCCTGCGCTCGGTGATGTCTTCCTTGACCGCCACAAAGTGAATCAGTGCGCCCTGTTCATCCAGAACCGGAGAAATCGAAGCATGCTCCCAAAACAGCGAGCCATCCTTGCGGCGATTGTGAAACTCGCCCTGCCATGTCCTGCCCGAATTGATGGTGGCCCACAGTTCGCGGTACTCCTCGGGTCGCTTTTCACCGGAACTGAGAATTCTCGTGTGTTGTCCGATGGCTTCCCTGCTCGTATAGCCGGTTAGTTGTTCGAATTTCGGATTTACATACTGGATGTTTCCTCCCGGATCGGTGATCACGATGGATACCGGACTTTGCTCGACGGCGCGAGCGAATGTCTTGAGCGAATTTTCACCCAGTTCCCGTTCGGTGGGTTCGGGCCCGTCGGTGGCCGTGTCGCCCGACCCGCGGTGACTAACCGGCGCCTGTGCTTTCATTCGACGCCACCGATATAGGTCCGATAGCGCCGATCTTCTCCAAGAATATGCTCGCGCAACCAGTCGCACAGGAAACCGAGGATGCGCCCGCCCAGTTGCCGTCGCCGATGGTAAGTAAATTCTTCGCGCAATTCCCTGACCCACTTTACGAATCCCTGATGGATGCGGCGATGGCTTTCCAGCTCCGGATAACCGGCGGCTTCGATGAGCCGTTCCTCGTAGTCGAAATGGAAGACGGTGTAGTTGACCAGTTCGTCGATGATCATGGCGACCACGGGGCGGTCGTCCTGGCTTTCCGCGCTGGCGAGCTGGTTGATGGTGTCGATCAGGATAGCGTGTTGCTCGTCGATGTGCAGGTTGCCCGAACTCATCGATGTCGACCACTGCACCAGTGACACCTTTTCGCGTTCCCGGATCACATCGAGGAACGCGTCAGCCACCACCGGATCGAACTGGGTTCCGGCTTGTTGCCGGATTTGCAGCATCGCCTGCCTGGTGCTCCATGGGCCTTTATAGGGCCGGCGCGAGGTCAGGGCATCGAACACGTCGGCAAGGGCACAGATACGTCCCGCAAGCGGTATGTCTTCTCCCGCCAGACCATTCGGATAGCCGGAGCCATCGAACCACTCGTGATGCGTGAGGGCGATTTCCGCCCCGACATGCAAATAATGGCTGTCGGATATCATCCGGCTGGCCTGTTCAAGGATTTGGGCGCCGGTGGTGGCATGGAGTTCAATGTTGGCCCGCTCATCTTTCGTCATCGGCCCGGCCTTGAGCAGAATCCGGTCCGGAGTCGATATCTTGCCTACGTCGTGGAGCATGCTGGCGGTCGAGACATGCTCGATGAATGCCTCGTCGATGATGCCGGGGAACAGGCCGCGGCGTTGCAATTGGCGCGCGGTCTGCCCGACCAACCGAGCCACCCGCAATACATGAATTCCGGTGTCCGTGTCCCGATGCTCGGAGAAATTCGCCATGGCAACCACCATGGCCTTCGCGTTACGGCGCACATCCTCGAGCGCACGGCTCTCCCGCGTGATGTCGAGATAGGTATAGACATATCCGCCGGTCGACAGTGGCATCGAGGAAACGCTCAATACCGTGCCATTGGGCCGCACCCGTTCAAAGCGCCGCCTTCCCAGGCGCTGCATGGTCTGCAAGCGATCCGCAATAAAGCTCGTGTGGTCTCCGCTGTCGAAAAACTCGCTGCGTTCGAGCAGGAGTTTGAGCACCTCGCCATACGGCCGGCCTATGAGTTGACTGCGGTCATCAAGCCCCAGCAGCGCGCGGTAGGCCTGATTGTGTCCGCGAACCACCAGTTTCTCGTCAAGCCAGAGATAGCCCTGGTCGATGGCTTGCAGGACCACGGCCAGTTCGTCGCCTGTTGCCGGAAATTCCCCGCTTCCAACAAAAGCATCGTCACTCACGGCTGCGGAAACGCTTGCTTCGGCGGAAACCGGATCAGGGAATCCGTTTACGCCGGCATCCAGGATTTCTCTATCGTCCATGGCGACTGTCGCCGCCCTTGAGAATGAAGTGATTCACAAAGCTGTCCGGTTCTTGATGCTAACTCCAGAGTCGCCTGAAGAACTTGCCGAGCGCCGAAGCCGGTGCCGAGCGCCGCTTCATTTCGGCGGCGTATTCCTTGTCGGAAACCAGGATGTGGTTGATCAGCCAATCCTTGAGGAACTGCAGAATTTCGAGGGTGATCGCCTGGCCGGCGAGGATTTTCGACTTTTCCTGGGCGACGCGCGCGACGAATTTTTCGTGCTCGTCCTTGTGGTCCTTGAGCGCGGCATAAGCGATTTCACGCATGAAGATTTCTTCGGCCGTGAAATGGGTAATTGTGTATTTTTCCAGCTCCACCAATATCCTGATGGCCTCCTCCCGATCCGGCTTCCTTATGACGGCAACCCACACTTGATTTATCAGGTCGATCAAGACTTTGTGCTGGGCGTCGATCTCCGGCATGCCGAGACTGAATTCGTCCGACCATGTGACCAATGACTGAGCTGTTAACATGGCATGACTCCTTTGACCTCATGGCGGCTTTGGCTGGCCATGACGATTAAATGTTTCGCGAAGTTGGCACTCGTCCCAACTGGACACAAATTTTAGGGAGGGGTGCGGCGGTTTGATATTCCGGTATCCGCTTACGGCCACTACCGGTAAACAGGTAGTCGTGGCTTGTTCCTGGGCGGGATCAGGTATTGGAGACGAGGCCGTTGCGGATCGCGTACCGAGTCAGTCCGACGACGCTGTCCACATTGAGCTTGCGCATGATGTTGCGTCGATGCACCTCGACGGTGGACAGGGCAATGTCCAACTGCTCCGCGATTTGTGCCGAGGTAAACCCGGTGGCAACCAGTTTCAGCACCTGGACTTCGCGTTCGCCGAGTTTGGTGCCGGAAGCTTGCCTTTGATAGTTATCGGACACCGCTTCCCTGACCGCGTCGGTGGCATCCGGGCACAGATAGGAGCGATTCCGTCTCACCGCGTCTATCGCCCGGAGCAATTCAACGCCCGCCGCTGCCTTGGTGACGTAGGCCGCTGCGCCCGCATTCAGCATACCCATGATGTATCCCCGATCGGAGAAGGTGGACAGTGCGATCACCTTGATCGAGGGCAGGGCGGCAGCGATTTGGCGGGTGATTTCAACACCGTTGAGGCCGGGCATGTCAATGTCCAGGCAAACGATATTGGGCGCGGTCTCGCGGGCCAGTGCGAAGACTTCCAGTCCGTCGCCGGTTTCCGCCACCACCTCGAAATCCGGGTTTCTCTCCAGCAGGAGTCGCAGCGCTTCGCGAAACATCTGGTGATCGTCGGCGAGCAGAATGCGCAAATTCATGTTGATCCTTGCGGGGAGTGAATTTCAACCTTGATTCGCGTTCCCTTCCCCGGGATTGACTCAAGGGTAAATTTGCCGTCGGAGAATTCGGCCATTTCTCTCATGGTGAGAATACCCAGACCGCCGGTGTGGGTGGTTTTTCCCAGCAGTTCCGGATCGAAGCCGATGCCGTCGTCGCTGATCGTCAATGTGACGGGATTGTCGTCCAGCTTCAGGCTCGCCAGGATCGACCTCGCGCGAGAATGCTTGGCGCAATTCGTCAGCGCTTCCTGGACGATTCGAAACAGCACCGACTCCAGCGCCGGCGCCAGCCTTGCTGCCGGGTGCGTGCAGTCGAATCGAACCGCAATGCCGGTTCGTCTCTGGAACAGTTTGACATAGCTCTCCAGCGCCGCGGCCAGACCCGCATAGTCGAGCACGGGCGGACGCAAGTCGGAACAGATTTCCCGAATGCTGGCCGTCGTATCCTCGATCAGCGCGCGGATGTCCTCGATGCGCTCGGAGAGCGCCGGCGGTTGGGCCTCCAGCATCGATGCGTCAATGATGTCGAGGTTGACTCCGATGGCAGCGAGGTTCGGACTGGTACGGTCGTGCAGTTCTCCGGAAAGCCGCCGCCGGGCGCTTTCCTGCACCACGACCAGGTGGCGCGACAGCTCATCCATTCTTTTCTCGCTTTGCTTGCGCTCGTCCATCATGTGAATCTTGGTCAGGGCTATGCTTACCTGCTGGCTTGCGGCGGCCAGAAAATCGAATTCGTCCTTCGCCCATTTCCCCCTGGAGTGAATCTGATTGAGCACCAGCAGGTGGCAAGCGTCGTCACGGAAATCGAAGGGATACCAAAGCAGGCTCTGGATCATCATCCGACCGTGCAGTATCTGGCCGGAACCATCCTCCAGAAAGTGTGGATTGATGTCGTCGGCCTGACTCACCAGCCAATGCTGCGTGCGCCTTATCTCGGTTGCTCCGCCGATAAACATGTCCAGCGGATAGGTCGCCATGGTCGGCTCGATGTCCGGGTGCAGTGGATTCAGCCACTCGCACAAACCAATCACCTGCTGTCTTGCAAAAGACACGTCGTAGATCAATGCGCGATCCACACCCAGCGTCTTGCCGACAATGCTGACGACTTCTTCCAGGATCGAGCTGGAAACCTCGTATGTACCGATTGATTCGGCGATCTCGTTCAACGCCCGGGCGAAGCGCATTTGCTTCTTCAGGGCCTCGTCCACCTGCGTGCGTTCGGTGATGTCCTGCTTGACGGCGATGAAGTGGCGGATGTTTCCCTCTTCGTCTCGCACCGGCGTAATGGTCTGGCCTTCCAGATAGTGTGAACCGTCCTTGCGGCGATTGATCAGTTCGCCACGCCAGACGCGGCCGGCGAGGATGGTGGTCCACAGATTCTGGTAGCTGTCCGCCGTCTGGACGCCGGACTTGACCAATTCCCCCGGAGTGTGACCGAGCACTTCGTCTATGGTGTAGCCGCTCAGAGCGCAGAACGCCGGGTTGGCCCATTCGATCGTGCCGGCTCTGTCGGTAATGATTATCGAATTGGCCGCAGCTTCGAGTGCGGCGCCACGCAAACGCAGCTGTATTACATCGGCATCGTGCTGGCGAGCCGCCCGCTGCGTGCGCACGAAATACAGGCTGGCCAGCGCCAGGGCGGCCAGCAGCACGCTGCAAACGACAGCCAGCGTGCGCGCCGCTTCGTCGCGCCACGTCGCCAGGCCATTTTCCTTGTCCAACTGCACCGCAATGACGAAAGGGTAGGTGCGGGAGCAGCGAAAGGCTGTCAATACGGCGCGGCCATCGTCGCCTTGCTGCTCGAATTGGCCGAAGTCGCCTTGTGCAATTCGGCTGACCAGGCCATCGTTCCTGCTGCGGGTGCCTGGTTTCTGCTTTTCATCGGTGGACAGCAGAAGGATGCCGTCGTAGCGCAGCAACTCGACCACGCCGCGATCAGCGGTCACGCCGAGGCCGTAATGGTTGAGGAAGTAATCGGTATTCACCGATGCCAGCAAGGTAATCCAGCGATCCCCGTCGAGCCGGATATCGCGCAGCACGGGAATTGCGCTCGATGCTTCCGGAGACCCCGGTTGTTCGGGAGTGGCGGGTCGTCCGGCGAGAAAGTTGCGTCCGGCCCAAGGCGGTCCGGCGCGCAAGATCGGTTTTGGCCCGGTTGTCAGCGGCAGGAACTCGCCCCTGTCAATGCGCACGCCAACATTGAGCGGATCGGAACTGGCGACGATGGTTCCTTGCGTGTCGACCACGGAAAGGGAACGCAAATAGGGTGCGTGATGGAGTGCGTTGGCCAGCGTGGCCTTTGCCGGACTGTCGTTCGCGACATTGGCCAGGGTGAGATCGATGACGTTGAAGCTCTGCGTCAGATGATCCTCGAATGCGCGGGCGTACATCGCCGCCGATTCGATTTGGCGGTTGATTGCTTCTGCCCGCAGCCGCCACAGGGTATAGGTCGTGGCAATGAAGGCGCTGACCGCCACGATCAGCGTCATCAGGAGGAAAGTCGAGCGCCGGCTGAGGCTGCCGTCAGTTTGCATGCTCAGGGTTTGTCGTCAGTCACGGGCGACGATGGGGCCGAGCTGGTGGCGGCGGGCGGCCTCTGGCAGGCGACCGTCGCGTTTGATCGCGGCAACGAAGCTTTCGATCCGGGAATGCCAACGCTCGTCGCCGGGTCGCATCGCGTAGGCGTAGGGCGTCAGGTGATAGGTGCCGGGCGGAGCAATCAGCCGTGCCCAGTCGGTGGTCTCCAGCAGGCGGCGGCTGAACGGATAATCGGTCATGAAAACGTCGGCGCGACCGGACTCCACTTCCTGTTCGCGGCCCTGAGGCGTAGCGGTGACCAGCAGCCTGGCGTCTTTCAGTCTTTCCCGCATCACCGCTTCGTGATACGTGCCCTTCGCCACCGCCACGACGACACCGGGCTGGTCGATGTCGGCCCAGTCCTTGATGCGGCGGTTGCTTCGTGTGGTGATGGCGTAGATGTCGCTGACCAGATGGGGGCGGGTGAACCTGAGTTTTTCCAGACGCGCCGGCGTGACGCCGATGGCGAACATGGCAATGTCGCAGCGGTCCTGGGCCACATCGTCTATCAGATTGGCGAAAGAACTATCCACAAAGCGGATCTGCACGCCCAGGTCTTTGCCCAACTCCCGCGCCAGGTCAATGTCGATGCCCGACAGTTGCAAGGTTCTCGGGTTGCGGTAGGAGATACCGTAATAATCCGGCCAGATGCAGACCCGCAGTTCCTTGGCGGCCAGCACGCGATCCAGACGACCGGATTCGGCGCTGGCCGGCCCGGTCAGGAACGTGCTCAGAATCATGGCGAGGAGAAATCGCTTCATGTCATCCGGCATTGTTGATCAAGCAGTGGCGCATGGGACGCGGAGGTCGAAGAATATGCGAGGCGTAATTCTATCTTCGCTGGCGACCGGTATTGCCTTGGGAACAATGTGCCAGAATCTGGATGCCGGGGTTCCGCCCGGATACTGTCCAGGACTCGCAACAAGACCGATGAACGAAATCACATCGCTTTGGGTTCGACGCTTCCTGCCGCTGATCGAGGCCGGTGGCTCGGTGCTCGATCTTGCCTGCGGCAAGGGCCGGCATGCCTTATTGCTGGCCGAACTCGGTTACCGGGTGGAAGCGGTTGACCGCGATGCCGAGTCCCTGGCGGGGATTGCGGCCAGGGCACCCGGCATCGTGACGCGACTGGCCGATCTCGAAGGCGGTCCCTGGCCGTATCACGCACGGGCGTTCGATGGCATTGTCGTTACCAATTACCTCTTTCGGCCACTGCTGCCGCTGCTGCTCGATGCACTGGATGAAAACGGTGTCTTGATCTACGAAACCTTCATGGTCGGCAATGAGCGCTTCGGCAAGCCTGCCAATCCGGCTTTTCTGTTGCGCCCGGACGAATTGCTGGAGGTGGTGCGGCCGCGGTTGACGGTGGTGGCCTTCGAGCAAGGGGAAACAAGTGTCCCGCGCCCGGCCATGGTGCAGCGTCTGTGTGCAACGCGCGGGCTGGCACCAAAGCTGCCCTGAACCGTCCATCCGCACCCGCAGCAGTTGGCCCTCTCCTTTCGGCGTTTCGTCGAAGACGGCTGGCGACGTGCGGGCGCGGCATGGAATAATCACCTCATGGCCTCAATCCTGCGCCGTTTGTTCGCCACCCTCGTCGGCAACACGCTGATCGCTGCCTTCCTTACGGTGCTGGGAGTGGGCGGCGGCTGGCTGGTCAACCTGCTGATCTCTCAGTGCATCGGCCTTTCCATCTTCGGCATGTGCACGCTGGCCAGTCAGTTGTTTGCGGCGGGTCGGGGTCGTCTGTTGGCCATTTTTGCGGCGGTTCCGGTCGGTGTCGCGATCGGCTTGCTGCTCGGCATCAGCCTGACCGGCGTTGGCTGGGACCACTGGCCTGCCGTCGCGTGGCAGGCGGTCGTCATCGGCGTGACGCTGGGCGTCATGGGCAGCGGCTTTTTCTACCTGCGGGAACGTAACCTGGCCCTGGCCGCCGAAGTGCAGCAACGCGAGAACCGCCGGCTCGAAGCAGAGAAGCAGAGCCTCGCCGCGCAGTTGCGCATGCTCCAGGCGCAGATCGAACCGCATTTCCTGTTCAACTCACTGGCCAATGTCGCGGCACTGATCGAGGCCGACCCGAAACTGGCCGGACAGTTGCTGGATGCGCTGATTCGCTATTTGCGTTCCAGCCTGGCCCGTACGCGCGCCGAGGGTGGCACGCTGGGCGACGAGATGAATTTGCTCACGGCTTTCCTTGACGTGCTGAAGATCCGCATGGGGGAGCGCCTGGTCTACGCCTTCGAGGTTGCGCCCGAATTGCTGACTGCTGCTTTCCCGCCCATGCTCATGCAACCGCTGGTGGAAAACGCCATTCGCCACGGACTTGAACCGAAGGTCGGCGGCGGGCGCATCACCGTGTTGGCGCGCAGACACGGTGATCGGCTGCAAATTTCCGTTAGCGACGACGGTCTTGGATTTGCCGAAACACCCGGTGAGGGCATTGGACTCGCCAACATTCGCGCGCGTCTTGCCGCAATGTACGGGTCGAAGGCGCGCCTCGAACTGAGTTCAGAAGTCGGCGCTGGCGTGACGGCGACGATGAGCCTGCCAGCGGACGATTCATCATGAAGGCGGTCATCGCCGAGGACGAACCGCTGCTGGCAAAGCATCTCAAATCGCGGCTTGCTGCCCTGTGGCCGCAACTGGAGATTGCCGGCATGGCCGCCAACGGCATCGAAGCGCGGGACATGATCGAGGACCTGCGGCCGGACATTGCGTTTCTCGACATTCGCATGCCCGGCTTGTCCGGTCTGGAGGTGGTGCAGATGCTCTCACCGGAAGTGCGCGGAGCCTGTCGCGTGGTGTTCGTCACCGCCTACGATGAATTCGCGGTGCAGGCCTTCGAACGTGAAGCGGTCGACTACCTGCTCAAGCCGGTCGGCGACGACCGGCTGACTGCCGCCATCGAGCGCCTGCAACGCGTGTCACCGGCGCCCGCCGGTGCTCAGTCCGATGATCTTCTGCAGCGCTTGCAGGCGCTGTTGCCGAAAGTCGCCGAGCATCTGCGCTGGGTGCGCGCCTCGGTCGGCAACGATGTGCGGATGGTTTCAGTAGACGAGATTTGCTACTTTCAGGCGACCGACAAATACACGGCGGTGTTCACGCCCGACGCCGAACTGCTGATCCGCACCTCGATCAAGGAACTGGTCGAACAACTCGACCCGGAGCAATTCTGGCAGGTGCATCGCGGCACGCTGGTGAATGTGCGGCAGATCGTTTCGGCACGGCACGACGCGCTCGGTCGTGTCAGCCTGAAGCTGCGCAATCGGCGGGAAACCGTGGCGGTAAGCCGCGGCCACGCGCATCTGTTCAGGCAGATGTAGCGAGGATTTCAGCGGCCAGTTGGTCGAGCGCGCCGGCATCGAGCCGGTCCGTGGCGTGGCGGGTCGCGGCCTCGAACGAGTTGTAGTTGGACGCCTGCGAACGCTGGTAGAGCGGATCGTAGTGCAGCGTCAGCAGTTCTGCCACCAGGTCAGGGAAATTTCGCGCCACGATCAGCGAGCGCCAGCGCTCCAGCGTCTCCTTGCTTTGCAGGCCCTTGAGCTGCGCCAGCCGCTCGATCAGCCATGCCGGATCGGCGACGGCATAGTCGTAATCGCGCAGGAGAAATTCGACCCGCGCCGGCAACGATGCCTCGATGCGCAGGCCGGGCGCGCCGCGGATGGCCTCCAGCAGCGCATCGGGAAGTTGCAGGCGGCCGATCTTGCGGCTTTCGGCCTCGACGAACACGTGACGTTCCTGATCGAGCGCGGACAAGGCCGCGAATAGTTGCGTCTCGAAGCCTTTTTGCGCGGGTTGCGGCACACCGGGCAGGTTGCCCAGCACAGAGCCCTTGTGGGCCGCCAGTTCTTCGAGATGCAGCACCTGTCCGCCTCGCGCCTTCAAGGCTTCCAGCAGGCGACTCTTGCCGCTGCCGGTGGCGCCGCTGACCACGCGAAACTTCATCTGCCTCGGCAGCACGTCCAGCCGCTCGATGACATGCTGGCGCCAGCTCTTGTAACCGCCCTGGAGGCGATGGGCATCCCAGCCGATTTCGCGCAGGATATGGGTGAAGGCGCCGCTGCGCTGGCCACCGCGCCAGCAATACACCAGCGGCCGCCAGCTTTTGGGCCGGTCGAGCATGTGCTGTTCGATGTGGCGCGCGATGTTCCTGGCGACCAGCGCCGCGCCGAGTTTCTTGGCTTCGAACACCGATACCTGTTTGTAAAGCGTGCCGACGCGGGCGCGTTCCTCGTCGTTCAGCACCGCCATGCTGATCGCGCCGGGCAAGTGGTCTTCGGCAAATTCGGCCGGGGCGCGGGCGTCGATGACGGTATCGAATTCGGCGAGCTGTGCTACCGTGGCGACGCCCTTGTGCAGTTTTTCGGACATGGACATCTACTTGAGCAGCGGTTTGAGCGCATTCCAGACGTGGTCCAGAATTTTCGGTTGTGCGGCGGCGGTTGGATGCAGGCCGTCGGCCTGGTAGGCGTTCTGATCGAGGGCGATGGGCTCAAGCAGAAAGGGCAGCAAGGCGACTTTCTCGCGTTTGGCGAGATCGCGGAAGGCGGCATCGAACTCCTGCGTATACTTCGGCCCGTAATTCGGCGGTAGATGGATGCCGACCAACAGCACGCGCGCACCGTGCTTCCTGGCCTGCATCACCATGAAGGCAAGATTGCTCCGCATCTCCGCCAACGGCAGGCCGCGCAAGCCGTCGTTGGCGCCAAGTGCGAGAATGACAACGGCGGGCCTGAAATGCGCCAGCGCCGCCGTGAAACGGGCCCGTCCGCCGGCCGTCGTTTCACCGCTGATGCTGGCGTTGGCGACGGTGAAGCTGGAACCGGTGGTCCGCAGTCGCTGCTCCAGCAGGGCCGGCCAGCTCTGGCTGACGGCGATGCCGAAAGCGGCGGATAGACTGTCGCCGTAGACCAGAATGCGTTGTTCGGCGGCGGTGGCGAAGGAACTGCAGCAGAACAGGATCAGGAAGCAGGAACGGGAGATGAATGTCTTGAACATGGGTGAGAATCGGTTGGCGGCGGATGTGGTGATCGACGTGGCTGCGCTGGGCAAGATCGTACCCAGCGGCGATGGCACGCTCACGATTCTGCACGAGATTTCGTTTGCCGTGACTGCCGGCGAGGCGGTAGCCATAGTCGGCGCCTCGGGCTCGGGCAAGTCGACGCTGCTGGGACTGATGGCAGGGCTCGATCTGCCTACGGCAGGCAGCGTGCATCTCGGCGGCCAGGATCTGGCTCATCTCGACGAAGATGGCCGGGCCGAACTGCGCGGTCGCCTGCTCGGCTTTGTCTTCCAGTCCTTCCAGTTGCTGCCGGCCCTGACAGAGCTGGAAAACACCATGCTGCCGCTGGAGCTGGCCGGCCGCGCGGATGCCCGCGCCACGGCGCAGGGGATGCTGGAGCGCGTCGGGCTCGGCCAGCGCTTGGGGCACTACCCGAAACATCTTTCCGGCGGCGAACAGCAGCGCGTGGCACTGGCGCGGGCCTTCGCCATGCGCCCGCAACTGCTGCTGGCCGACGAGCCGACCGGCAATCTCGACGCCGCCACCGGGGCGCAGGTCATCGACCTGATGTTCGCCATGAATGCCGAAGCCGGCACCACGCTGATCCTGGTGACCCACGACGAAGCGCTGGCGCATCGTTGCGGGCGGACGCTGCGCTTGTCGGCAGGGCGCCTCGAAGCGTAGCAGCAGTGACCGAGAGTCGGCGCTGGCGATACGGTGCCGACTTTGCCGCGAAATGCCTTGCCAGAGTTGGTCATTCTGACTAAACTAGTTAGACCAGTATCAATTGGAGCGACCTAATGCAAACCGTCAGCCTGTTCGATGCCAAGACCCATCTCTCGCGCCTGATCGATCAGATCGTCACCGGGGCGGAAACAGAGATAGTGATTTCCCGCAATGGCAAGCCGGTGGCGCGCGTGGTGCCTATCGCGCAGGACGTGTCGCGCCGCGTCGGGCTGGCGAAGGGCGAGTTCAAGGTGCCCGACGACATCGACGCGCACAACGCCGAGGTGGCCGCGCTGTTCCTTGGCGGTCGTTGATCGTGCGCCTCCTGCTCGATACCCAGATCATGCTGTGGGCACTGACCGGCTCTGCCCGGCTGGGTGCAGCGGCGCGCGGTCTGATCGTCGATCCGACCAACGATATTTACGTCAGTACCGCATCCATTTGGGAAATCGCCATCAAGCATGCGCTGGGGCGCGGCGACATGCCGGTGAGCGGAGCGCGTGCCGCCCAGCTATGCGCGGCGGCGGGTTACCGCGAACTGCCGGTCGCCTGGCAGCATGCCGTCGTCGTGGAAGCCCTGCCGCCGCTGCACGCCGATCCCTTCGACCGCATTCTCGTCGCGCAGGCCAGCGCCGAATCCATGCGACTGCTGTCGCGCGATACGACCGTGGCGGGCTATGGCGCGATGGTGACGGCGGTGTGATGCGGCCGCGTCGTCGCGTCTCCGGCTTCATGTTTCTGGTATAAACCGGGGCAGTCCCTCGCAGGAAAGACCGTATGGCCAAGAAACCATCCTCCGTCGCCAAGTCATCTTCCTCGGAAGCCGAAATCCTCAGCTACCGCCACGCCGACCGCCGCAAGAACAATCCCGAAGTCGGCATGGTGACGCCGGCCACCGACGCGGACGACAGCAAGGCCACTTGGCAGCATGATCCGCATCTCGACCCCTCGCTAAGCTGGACCGGCAAGGCCGAACGCCTGAGCTTCGAGGTCGACACCGTCAGCCTGCATGTCCATGAACGCATTGATCCGGCTAGCATCCTTTCAGCGGTGAGAAGGAAAGTCGGCGCTGGCGACACGGCGAAAGACAAGGCCAAGGGCGCAAAAGCGGCGCAGATGAAGGCCATCCAGCCCGGCCTGTTCGACGCGCCCTTCGAAAGCCTGCCGCTGCGCGATGCCATCGACTTCTACAAGCACGACAAGGGCTGGAGCAATCGGCTGATCGCCGGCGACAGCCTGCTGGTGATGAATTCCCTGCTGCAAAAGGAAGGCATGGCCGGCCAATTGCAGATGATGTATTTCGATCCGCCCTACGGCATCAAGTACGGCTCAAACTTCCAGCCCTTCGTGAACAAGCGCGATGTGAAAGACCGCGCCGACGCCGACCTGACGCAGGAACCGGAAATGATCAAGGCCTTCCGGGATACCTGGGAGCTGGGGATTCATTCCTACCTGAGCTACCTGCGCGACCGGCTGCTTCTGGCGAAGGAATTGTTGAGCGAGTCGGGCAGCGTGTTCGTGCAGATTTCGGATGAGAACCTGCACCGAGTAAAAATGCTGATGGACGAAATATTTGGGGCTGAGAATTTCGTATCGTGCATTAATTTCCAGACTATGACTCCGCTTGAGTCAGGCCACTTAGAAACCGTTTTTGACTATATCGTCTGGTATGCCAAGGACGTGAAGCAAGTTAAGTACAGAAATTTGTATCGCGACAAGGCGTTGGATGGGAACTCTGAGTTCAAGTTCGCGTCGCTCTCACCTGGGTACCGGGAAATCAACGATTCAGAGCTTGCCGATGGCTTGGCGAATTTGAAAGGAACAGAAGTATTCAAGCGTTCGGTACTTGAATCTTCGGGCTTCACTCCTAGTTGCACATACAGCTTTGAATTTGATGGCAGACCGTTTTCCCCGCGCGGAGGAAAGAGTTGGCGGACGAACGAACCCGGAATGCTACGGTTGTATAAGAGTGATCGTCTCTTTATTCTCGGTACGAAACTGTACTTCAAGTTGTACTTCAACGACTTTTCAAAGATGAGTCTGTTGAACACGTGGGCCGATACGGTTGCTGGATATGGTGAGACAAAGTCGTTTGTTGTCCAAACACACCCAAAGGTTATCGAACGCTGCCTCCTGATGACCACTGACCCCGGCGACCTCGTGTTCGATCCGACCTGCGGCTCCGGCACCACGGCCTATGTCGCCGAGAAATGGGGCCGGCGCTGGATCACCTGCGACACCTCGCGCGTGGCGGTGACGCTGGCCAAGCAGCGGCTGATGACGGCGAGCTACGACTACTACGAATTGCGCTATCCGCACGAGGGCCTGCGCGGCGGCTTCATCTGGAAGACCGTGCCGCATGTGATGCTGAAGTCCATCGCCAACAATCCAGAGATCGACGAGCTTTACGAGCGCATGCATCCGGCCATTGAAGCGGCGCTGGCGGACTTGAACCGCGCGCTGAAGGCGGACGCGAAGGAATGGGAAGTGCCGTTCGATTTCCCTGGCGGCAATGAAAAGGCCCGCGCGGCCTTCGACGCCTTCCATGCCGCGCGGCAATCCATGCAGCGCCAGATGGATCGCTCCATTGCCGACCACGCCGACCAGGAAACGCTCTACGACCAGCCGGCGAAATCGAAAACCAAGCTGCGCATCACCGGGCCGTTCAGCGTCGAGGCGGTGCCTTTCCCGACCGTTGCCGCGCTCGATGAAACCCGTCCGCCGCAGGAGGCCGATGCGAGCATCGCACGTTCCGGCGAATCCTCGCGCCAGCACCAGTGGCGCGACGAATTACTGAAAACCGGTATCCGTGGCAAGGGCGGCCAGATGCTGAAGTTCGCCGAACTGGAAACCCAGCCCGGCACGCGCTACCTGCATGCCACCGGGCATCTGGAAAGCGGCGAACGCGTGGTGGTCAGCTTCGGCCCCGAGTATGCGGCGCTCGAACAACGCCAGGTCACGCTGG